>Ga0265797_10000047_pt1 | contig 281198 bp, 254 predicted proteins | sample P2T30metagenome_FD_192433 | JGI IMG/M metagenome (GOLD analysis project Ga0265797, IMG submission 192433) | Plant litter microbial communities from East Loma Ridge, Irvine, California - P2 T30 | ecosystem: Environmental > Terrestrial > Plant litter > Unclassified | place: USA: California... | reverse complement strand
CGGGGCCTGAGTGAAACCGTTCTACCAAGGCCCCGGCCTGCGCCGGGGAACGCATAAACGGCTTGCCTAGACCCGGTCGGCGTAGAGCAGGCGGCCGGGGCCGAGGCGGGTGAGGACGAAGTCGAGATCGGCCGGGGAGACCGCGAAACAACCCTGACTGCGGCCGCACATGCCTTGCTTGGCCACCACGTCGGGCGCGACATACCAGGCGGAATGGATGACGATCGCCCGTTCCAGCGCGGTGCGATTGTCCGGGTCCAGCCCGATCAGGCGGCGCGAGCGGCCATGCTGACCGACATAGGGATCGCTGGTCAGATAGGCCCCGCGCGACGTGGCTTCCGATCCGACCGCGCCTGAGAAACGCTGCAACATGCCACTATGCGCCGGATCCGATCCCTTGCCGTGGGAGACGAGCAAAGTGGTGGTCTTGCCGTTCAGCACATCCACGATGTGGAAGCGGGGATGCGCGGACGGGCGCGTGAAATCCGCGATCGCGATCACGTCGCGCGACCAGAGCAGGCGGTTATGCGTCTGCATCGCGGCCAGCGCACGGCCCATCAGGGCGGGCGGCACACCGTCGCCGACCGGCGCGATCACGCTGCCGCCGAGCCGCTTCGGGTCGATCGGATCCTCTTCGGGCAACGGCGCTTCCGCCGTCCCGACCCGTGGAGTCGCCGCCATTGCGGGAATGGCCGCACCGAAGCAGGCGAGGCCGGTGGTGAAGGCGCGTCGGCTGAGCCGTCCGCTATCTTTTTCATCGATCACGGGAACAAGATAGGGGACTGGGCGTGGCTTTTCCACCCGTCGCTCCGGTATCCGTCTGGCGGAGGGGGCGGACGGTCGCTACGAATATCGGCGGTACAGCGGCTTGGCCATGGAGTTTGGCGCGATGGGTGAAGAGATGATGCGACGCCGGCTGTATGGCGCGGGGCTGATCCTGTCGATGACGCTGCTGGGCGGGTGCCTGAGCACGGCGGCGGCGGTGGTGAAGGCTCCGTTTCAGGTCGCGGGGCAGACCGCGGACTGGATGACCACCAGTCAGGATGAGTCCGACCGCAATTACGGGCGCAAGATGCGCAAGCAGGAAGCGCGCGAGGGGCGGGAATTGCGCAAGCGGAACAAGGAACTGGAACGCGAAGCGCGGCGGCGGCGCGACTACTGATGCCGTAATGTGCCCCGGCGTGGGCTGGGGCTTTGGTGAAAGCGTTTCACCCAGGCCCCGGCCTGCGCCGGGGCACGTTCATGTCGAATGGATCGGCTCAGTCCTGATGGCCTACGGCTTCGGTCGTGGCACGCGGGGTCCAGCCATTATTGCCGGCCTGTTCGAACCAGAAGGGTTTGCGCTTGCGTAGCCGCGTGCCGACCTCGTCCATATTGGCATCATAGACCCGGCCATTGGCGACGGTGTAGCGGATGCTGGTCGTGTCGCGGATATTGTCGAGCGGGTTGCGATCCAGCACGACCAGATCGGCGAGCTTGCCCGGTTCCAGCGTGCCGAGGTCGCGTTCCATGCCATAGGCGCGGGCGGGGTTGTACGTCGCGGTGGCGAGTGCCTGCATCGGCGTCATGCCGCCAAGCGCGAACATCCAGATATCCCAATGCGCGCCCAGCCCCTCGCGCTGGCCATGTGCGCCGATGGTGACGGGGATGCCGATTTCCGAGATTTCTCGTGCGGTCTTCGCGATTTGCAGGACGTTATTCTCTTCGTCCGGCACCATCACCGGGCGGCGGGCGCGCGCATCGAGAATGCGGCGCGGCACCCATTTGCTCAGGATCGGATCCTTCCAGACCTGACTATGCTGATACCAGTAATTTTCCCCGAACGGCCCGCCATAGGCGACGATCAGCGTGGGGTTGTAGGCGGTGCCCGATCCCTTCCAGAATTGCTTCACATCATCATAGACATGCGCCACCGGCAGCGAATGTTCGACCGTCGTGTGGCCGTCCGCGATGAAGGTCATGTCCATTTCGAACAGCGATCCGCCTTCGGGCACCACGTCCATATCCAGTTCGCGCGCGGCCTGGATGATCTGTTGGCGCTGTTCGCGGCGGGGCTGGTTGTAGCTTTTGACCGACCATGCGCCCTGCGCCTTCAGCCGGCGGAGATGGCCGCGCGCATCGTCGAGACTGTCGATCTTCGCCGTGAACGGAGTGGTGGCACCGTAGAGGACGGTGCCGGTGGAGAAGATGCGCGGCCCGACGATCTGTCCGTCCTTGGCCAGTTCGGCCGCGGCGAAGATCTCGCTGCTGCTGTTCGACGGATCGTGGATCGTCGTTACGCCGAAGGCGAGACCGGCATAATTGACCCAGCTTTGCTGCGGGATGATATCGTCCGATCCCATGCTGCCATGCCAGTGGCCGTCGATCAGGCCGGGCATGATCGTCTTGCCGGTGGCGTCGACGATCTTCGTGCCGGCGGGAATGACGACATTCGCGCCCACCGCCTCGATCCGGTTGCCGTTCAGCAGGACGGTGCCGCGGTCGATGACCTCGTTGCCGCCTTTCATCGTGATGAGGCGGGCGTTGGTGAAGGCCATCCGCCCCGACGGCACGTCATAGGGGCGTGAGAAGCCGAGTTCGATCCCGCTGGAGGCGACGGGCGGCAGCGTCGCGGGTGCGCCATCGACGAAGCGGAAATCGTCCTTCGTCTCGCGCCCGTAAAGCTGCGAGCCGAGCGTCCACCACAATTTCTTCGAATCCCCGGACCAGTGGATCCAATCGCCGGCGTCGCGCGTGACCTGGAACATCGGCAACGCCTTCTGATCGGCTGACAGATCGATTGCGCCGCCGCTGCGCGCGAAGGGGACGATGCGGGCCTGAAAGCGCTCGGTCCAGGCAAGCCATTTCTCATCGGGCGAGACGACGAAGTCGCGTGCCTGTTCGGAACGGGCATGGGCGCGTTCCTCGGTGCCATCAATGCCGATCGATTTGAGCGTGCGCTTGCCATCCTCGCTTGCGGCGAAGAACAGCCGGTCGGACGTGGCGCCGAATTGCGGCGCATTGCCCTTCTCCGTCAACCGGCGGGCAGTGCCACCAGCGGCGGGGACGATATAGATGCCGGTTTCGCGTGCGTTGAGCGGGGAAGTCAGATAGCCATCGGAAACCTTTGTGAAGGCTATGCTCTTTCCATCCGGTGAGAATGCCGGCTCGATGAAATTGCCCTTGATCGTGGTCAGCGTGCGGGCGGTGCCGCCGGTGGCGGGGACGATCCGCACCGTGCCTTGCGTATCGTCCGACCAACTGGTGAAGACGATCTGCCGGCCGTCGCGCGACCATGACGGGTAGAGTTCGAATTCGGACGTCTGGCTGGTGAGCCGCTTCGGCGTGCCGCCCGCGACATCGCGGATCCAGAGATGGCCGAGCGCATCGAAGACCACGCGCCTGCCATCCGGCGAGACGTGGGCGGAGCGGATCATCTTCACGTCGAACTGTGCAGGCGCAACGTCGACCGCGTGGCGGACGGCCTGCGTGATGCGGCGGGTGCCGGCGACGTGGAAGGGAATGTCGGAGACCGCCTTGGTCGCGACGTCGATCCGGCGGATCTTGCCGCCCGCCCAGAAGATGATCGACCGGTTGTCAGGCGTCCAGTCCATGCCGGGATAGACGCCCTGGATCGCCCAGGTTTCCTGCATGTCGCGATCGAGCGTGTCGGTCAGCGGCGTTTCACGACCGGACGCAATATCAAGGAGATAGAGGGTGGACTTGTAACGATCCCTGCGGATGAAGGCGAGGCTCTTGCCGTCCGGGGAGGGTGTGGGGCGGATCGATCCGCCGGGGCCGGAGACATATTTCTCGATCTTGCCGGTCTGGCGGTCGAGCCGCTGGATGGCGTAGATCTCGCCATTAACATCCTTCGAATATTCGAAGATTTCGCCGGGCGTGACGTCATCCGAATAATAGAGATAGCGGCCATCGGGGGAGAAGGCCGGTTCGTTCGTGTCCTTCTGGTCGGTGCGCTTCTTCGTCAACTGGATGCCGCCGCCACCCGAGCGGTGATAGAGCCACATTTCGCCCGCACCGAGCGAGCGGCTGGCGGTGAAATGCTTGCGGGCAACCAGATATTGGCTGTCCGGCGTCCAGTCCGCCTGATTGAGCAGGCGGAAATCCTCTTTCGTCACCTGTTGCGGATTGCCCCCCTTGCGATCCACGATCCAGAGATTGTCGCCGCCGCCGTGATCGGAGGTGAAGGCGATCCACCGGCCGTCCGGGCTGTAGCGGGGCTGCATGTCCCACGCCGCGCCGTTGCTGATCGCGCGTGCCTCGCCGCCTCCGATGGGCATGACGTAGAGGTCGCCGAGCAGGTCGAACGCGATTTCGCGGCCGTCCGGCGATACGTCAACCGACATCCAGGTACCCGACCGCGTATCGATCGGCACGTCGGTGGCGGGGCCGTGGGGGGCGGAAACGTCCCAGACGGCCTTGTCTTCGGGCTTGGGCGGCGTGGTGCCGGCGGGCAGTACGGCATCCCGCGCGGCTTCGGCTGCGGCGGGTCGGGGTTCGCGTTCGGTCTTCTCGGGTGCGGCGGTTTCCACCGGGGGAGCGGGGGGTGAAGTCTGGAGCGCCCATGCGCTGGTCGATGTGGCGAGAAGCAGGAGCAGCGAACGCGTCATCAAGAGCCTTTCGATCGGCGAAGTCCTTGAGGATGCTATGTGGATTTGCCGTCGATGAACATCGTCGTCTGTCGAAATTCCGACGGATCAGGCTTTGCGGGGGCGGGCGCGCAGGTTGAAGAGATGGCCGCTCGCCACCAGCAGACCGCCGCCGACCGTCAGCGCGACTTCGGTCAGGCTATGTTCGACCGCGAACAGCGCAGCGAACATGACCAACAGGCCGACGATGCCGATGCGGGCCGGCACCGGATCATGATGCACGCGCCAACCCCGGATCAGCGCGAGCGTGCTGGCGGGGATCGCCACGACCAGCAGCCCCGCATGAAGCCACGGCCATTCGGGCGCGACCAAGGCGAAGGCGGGTAACAGCGCGATGGCGACCGGGACCGCGATGCAATGGATGAGACACAGGCTGGACAGGATGGCCGCCACCAGATCCAGCGTACCACGCGGGGCCGGGGGAGCGGCCTCCGCATGATCGCCATGGCAATGGGTGACGCATGTCTCGCTCATTCGAATGAGATAGACGTGATGATATAGTATTACAAGGGAGATGAATTGCCGCGCTTGCCGGTGTCAGGCACCGCGCGGCGGCTGGTTGAGTTGCCCGCGCCGATATTCGCCCTGCCGTTCGAACATCCAGCCCGGATATTCGGGCGGCAGCGCGCTGACGGCATCGAGCGTCGCCAATTCTTCCGCCGACAGGACGACGTTCGTTGCCGCCAGATTGTCGCTCAGTTGCTCGGGTCGCTTCGCGCCGATGATGACGCTGGTGACGACCGGCTGGTGCAGTAGCCATGCCAGCGCGATTTGCGCGACGGAGACACCCTTGGCGTCCGCGATGACGCGCATGGCGTCGATGGCGCCATAGGCGCGGTCGCGGTTGACCGGGGGAAAGTCGAATGCGGCGCGACGGCCTTCGCCGGCACTTTCCTGCGCCCGGTCATATTTACCGGAGAGCAGACCGCCGGCCAGCGGACTCCAGACCATCAGGCCGACGCCTTCCGAACGCATCATCGGCACCAGTTCGCGTTCCAGATCGCGCCCGGCGATGGTATAATAGGCTTGCAGCGTGGCGATGCGGGCGATGCGGTCTTGTGCGGAAATACCAAGTGCCTTGGCGATCTGCCACGCGGCCCAGTTGGACACGCCGACATAGCGGACATGGCCGTGCTGGACGAGGATATCGAGCGCGTGAAGCTGCTCTTCCATCGGCGTGGCCTCATCGAAGCCGTGAATCTGGTAAAGATCGATATGATCGAGCTGGAGCCGCTTGAGGCTGGCCTTGCAGGCGGCGATCAGATGCGCGCGGGATGCGCCGCGCTGGTTGGGACCGTCGCCCATCGGACCGAAAGCCTTGGTAGCGATCACGATTTCGTCGCGCGGGATGCCGAGATTGCGGAGTGCCTGCCCGGTAATCTGTTCGGACAGGCCGCCGGCATAGACGTCGGCCGTATCGATGAAGTTGATGCCGCCATCGATCGCGGTGCGGACGAGCGCATCTGCATCGGCCTGCTGCAACTGGCCGATCTTGGCCCACATATCGTCGCCATTGCCGCCGAAGGTCATCGTGCCGAGACAGAGTTCGGAGACGAACAGGCCGGTCCGGCCAAGGGTGTTCATGCGCATCGGCGATCGTCCTTCAGGGATAAGAGCGATCGGGAAACGCGTGATGGCGGCGAAGGTTACTGGCCGAAGTCGCTTTCTGCCGCGAGGCGCAGCGCGGCGCGGGCGGCGGCGAACAGCGCGCCGGACTTGGCCTCGCATTCGCGCTGTTCACCCGCCGGGTCGCTGTCGGCGACGATGCCGGCGCCGGCCTGCACATGCATCACGCCGTCCTTCAACACCGCCGTGCGCAAGACGATGCAGCTGTCCATGCCGCCATCGGGCGAGAAATAACCGACGCCGCCCGCATAGGGACCACGTGTTTCGGGTTCGAGTTCGGCGATCACCTCGCATGCGCGGACCTTCGGCGCGCCCGAGACGGTGCCGGCGGGGAAGCCGGCGAACAGCGCATCGAGCGAGTCGGTGCCGGGTGCGATCCGCCCGACGACGTTCGAGACGATGTGCATGACATGGCTATAATATTCGACGCCGTAGCTGTCGGTGACGGTGACGCTGCCCGGCGTGGCGACGCGGCCGACATCGTTGCGACCGAGATCGAGCAGCATGAGATGTTCGGCGCGCTCCTTGGGATCGGCGAGCAGTTCGGCACGGTTGGCGGCGTCCTCCGCCGCCGTCTTGCCACGCGGGCGCGTGCCGGCGATCGGGCGGATCGTGACTTCGCCATCGCGCGCGCGGACGAGGATTTCGGGCGAGGAACCGATCAGCGCGAAGCCGGGCAGATCGAGATAATAGAGGAAGGGCGAGGGATTGATGCGGCGGAGCGCGCGATACAGATCGAGCGGCGGCAGCGGGAAATCCATGGTGAAGCGCTGCGCGAGCACGACCTGAAAGATATCACCGGCGGCGATATACTCCTTGGCGGCTGCGACCATCTCGCCATAGCGGCCGGGCGGCAGCATCGGCACGGGTGCGGGATCGACCGCGCCCGGATCGACCATCATGCGGCGCGGCGGTGCAGCGGCGAGGCGTGCGAAGGCGGTGTCGATCCGCGCGACGGCATCATCCACCATCGCAGCGGGATCGCGCGCCGGATCGGGCCAGAGCGGGGCGACGATGTGCAGTTCGTCCGCCAGCCGATCGAACACCAGAACCAGGGTCGGCCGGACGAACAGCATGTCGGGCACGTCGAGCGCGCTGGCGGCGGGGCGGGGCAGGCGTTCGACCAGCCGGATCGTCTCATAGGCGAAATAGCCGACCAGACAGGCGAGTGCGGGCGGCATTCCAGCGGGAACGTCCATCCGGCATTCGGCGACCAGCGCGCGCATCGCGGCGAGCGGATCCGGTCCCTGTTCGACGAAGGCGGCGGGATCGGTCGCCCAGTGGCGGTTGATCTCCGCTCGGTCGCCCTGCGCGCGAAAGACGAGATCGGGCGCGAGGCCGAGCAGACTGTAGCGCCCACGCTGCGCACCGCCCTCGACCGATTCGAGCAGGAAATCGCCGCGACCCGGCTCCATCAGCTTCAGCGCGGCGGCGACCGGCGTATCGAGATCGGCGATCCGCCGCCGCGACAGGAGAGCGGGGCGGCCGGCTGTCAGTTCGGCGCGGGCGTGATCGTCGGCCTGCCGGTCGGGCTGCGGGAGGTCAGTGGTCATGGGGCGGTGTTGCCCTGCAACAGCGATGCCTTGAAGCGGAGGATGGCGGCGGGCACCTGCTTCACATCGACATCCTTCATGATGGCGGCGATGAACGCGTCGGCATATTCGCTGCCCAGCGCACGGCCGAATTCGTCGCGCGTCGCGGCGACGAGCTGCGGCTGCTGCTTGATGTCCCCCTTCTTCACGCTGTCGAGCTGGACGACGTACCAGCCACTGCCATCGGGCGCGGACAGGGTACGGACCTTGCCGGGGGCCATGGTGAAGAGCAGCTGGAGCGCGGGCGGTACGCGGCCCTGCGCCTGCATCTGGGCGAGGTCGATCTGGCGACCGCCGCCGGTCTGTGGCGCGGGCAGCTTCATGCCGGCGGTGGAGAAGGCCACGGCGAGCGGCGTGCCGCGGGTTGCCTTGGCGACGATCGCGTCGGCGACCTGCTTGGCACGATCGAAGGCGCGGGTGGTAACGATCAGACGGACGACGTCGTTGCGGACCTGCGCCAGCGGCACGGGTGCGGCCGCGACGACATCGGCAACGTCGAGCAGCGCATAGCTGCCCGGCCCCAGCGTTTCCACGCTGGGATCGTCATCCTCGCCCGCCTGGAACGCGGCCTTGAGCAAGGGCTGAAGGACCGGCGAGGGGGCGAAGGCGGGGTTGGCGGGGGCGATGCCGCTGGGCAGCAAGGCGGGGGTGGTGACGACCTGCAACGCATTGGCGGTCGCCGCCTGCTCGAAGGTGGAACCGTCGGCGATCATGTCCTCGATCTTCGCGACCTTGTCGGCCAGCGCCGCTTCGGTCTTCCGCTTGGTCAGATCCGCAACCAGCGTGGCGCGGACGGCGGAGAGCGGCGTGGCGGGCGTGCGGGCGATGCGATCGACATGGACGACATGCCAGCCGAGCGGCGACTTCTGCGCATCGGTGGTGGCGCCATCGGCGGCGGCGAAGGCAGCGGCGGCGACGGCGGGGGACGCCAGTTCGGTCATTTCCGCCTGCGATTTCACACCGAGCGCGGTGTCTTTCGGGCCGAAGCCGGCGGCCTGCGCGGCGGCGGCGAAGCTGGTGCCGGCGCGGACCTTGGCGACCAGCGCGCGGGCGGCGGCTTCGGTCGGCAACAGCACCTGCGACAGGCTGCGGGTTTCGCGCGCGGCATATTGCGCAGCGTTCGCCTTGTAGGCGGCGGCGATCTCCGCCTCGGTCGGCGCGGGGACATTGCCCGCCTGCGCCGCGCCGATGGTGGCGTAACGCAGCACTCGGCGCTCGGGCAGGGTGAAGCGCTGGATGTTGGTATCGTAATAGGCCTTCACCTGCGCGTCGGTCGGCGGCGCGCCCTGCGGCATGGCGGCGGCGGGGACGAAGCCGATCGTGCCGTCACGACGGTCCAGCAACATGGCGGCATAAGGGGTGACCATGGCGTCGGTGGCGCGCGTGCCGCCCGCGACCGGACCCAGCACCTGACGGCGGATCAGATCGCCCGCAATGTCGGCGCGCAATTGCTGTTCGGAAATGCGTTCACGCGCCAGCAGGCTGCGGAACGTGCCTTCGTCGAAGCTGCCGGTCGGCCCCTGAAAGGCGGGGATGCTCGCGATCTCGCCGTCCACCAGCCGCTTCGACGCGGTGAAGCCATGGTCGCGGCCCCACAGTTCGACCGCCTTGGCCGAGATCATGCGGCGCAGCGTATCATCCGCGCCGCCGCCCTGGACGAAGGCGGCCATGGTCAGGCCGGGCTGCTGCTGGAGCGCCTGCGCATAGGCGGCGCGCACGCGGCGATCGGCTTCGACCGTGGCGATCTTGCCGCCGTCCATCGACGCCAGCGTCTCGCCCTGCGGACCGTTTCCGCCGCCGAGACTGTCCATGCCGACGCCGGATACGACGACGGCAATGGCGACCAGCGCGAGGATGGCCACCGCCAGCCAGGATTTGATCGCGCGGCGGAAGAAGGAAAGCATCGGCGGACCCGTCGAAACATGAACAAGGAGCGTTCGCTCTACCCACGCGGGCCGGGCGCGGCAAGGCGGGCGGCACCGGACGGCTCGACAGGCCGGACGATAGCCGCTTTATGGGCCGAAGGACCATCATGAGGGGGGATCGCCATGCGACGGAAACTGATCGTCGGAAACTGGAAGATGAACGGCAGCCATGCCGCGCTGGCCGAACTGGACGGCATCGCGGCGGCGGCATCCGCTGCTCCGGCGGTGGATGTCGCCATCTGCCCGCCGGCCACGCTGATCTCCGCCGCGGCGACGCGCGCGCCGTTCCTGACTATCGGCGCGCAGGATTGCGATGCGGCGACACAGGGCGCGCATACCGGTTGCCTGTCGGCCGGGATGCTGGTGGAGGCGGGCGCGCAGATCGTGATCGTCGGGCATAGCGAGCGGCGGCGCGACCAGCATGAGACCGACCCGGAAGTGCGCGCGAAGGCGGCGGCGGCGATGGCGGCGGGCATGACCGCGATCGTGTGCGTCGGCGAGACCGAGGTGCAGCGCGATGCGGGATCGGCGATCAAGGTGGTGCGCGCGAAACTGGATGGATCGGTGCCGCCCGATGCCACGGCGGACCGGCTGGTGATCGGTTATGAACCACTCTGGGCGATCGGCACGGGGCGGATCCCGTCGCTGGGTGAGGTGGCCGAGATCCATGCCGCGATCCGCGCGAAGCTGATCGGGCTGCTCGGGCCGGCGGGCACGGATGTGCGGATCCTGTATGGCGGATCGATGAATGCGGGGAACGCCGCCGGCCTGCTGGCGGTGGCCGATGTCGATGGCGGGCTGATCGGCGGCGCGAGCCTGACCGCGGCGCAGTTCGTGCCGATCATCGAGGCGGCGGAAGCCGTCGGTTGATGCGCGCGCGTTGATTCGCTAAGCGCCTTGGCAACCTTGCGCCCGGCGTGGCGCTTCCCCTGACAGATTGCGGGCTTCATGTTCACCTTCCTCCTCATCGTTCATGCCATCATCGCCGCGGGGCTGGTCACCGTCATCCTGATGCAGCGATCGGAGGGGGGCGGCCTCGGCATGGGCGGCAGCCCGTCCGGGCTGATGAGCGCGCGCGGCGCCGCCGATTTCTTGACCAAGGCGACGACGGTGCTGGCCAGCGCGTTCGTGCTGATGAGCATCCTGCTCGCGGTGATGGCGACAATGGCGCGCGCACCGAGCACGATCGACGCATCGCTGGCGCGTCGTCCGGCACCGGCCGCAGCCGGCGTGCCGATGGCGGGCGAGGCCCCGGCGGCCGATCCCGTTGCGGCGGCGGCAGGTGCGGCGACCGCAGGCGCGCTGACCAACGGCGCGGCGGCGATCACCGATACGCCGATCACGAACCCGCCGGCCGCGACGCGGGTCGATCCGGCGGCGGCGGGGAACAAGACGGGTCGCTGAGGCCGGTTTTTCTGCCCCGCTTGTCCCGAGCGCAGTCGAGGGGAGCCTTCGAGCGTAGTCGAGAAGCCTGAAGGTTGGCGACCTCGGCTTCGCTCGGCCGGTCCCTCGACTGCGCTCGGGATGGACGGGTTGAAGGGGGCGAGGCGGGTGACGCCCCCCCGCTGTCGGTCATTTCATCCCCAGCTAATATCGCCGCGATTGAGTCGGGGCCTTCCCCCTTCGGCATCGGCCCGCTAACGCGATGCTCCCATGACACGGTATATTTTCATCACCGGTGGCGTGGTCTCGTCACTCGGCAAGGGACTCATGGCGGCGAGCCTGGCGGCGTTGTTGCAGGCGCGGGGCTATACGGTCCGCATCCGCAAGTTCGACCCCTATCTCAATGTCGATCCGGGCACGATGTCGCCCTATCAGCATGGCGAAGTCTATGTGACCGACGACGGGGCGGAAACCGACCTCGACCTCGGCCATTATGAACGTTTCACCGGCGTGCCGAGCCGCCAGTCGGACAATGTGACCTCCGGCCGCATCTACCAGACGATCATCGCCAAGGAGCGGCGCGGCGATTATCTGGGTGCGACGGTGCAGGTCATTCCGCACGTGACCGACGCCATCAAGGAATTCGCCCGCGCGGAAACCGACGGGCTGGATTTCGTGCTGTGCGAAATCGGCGGCACGGTGGGCGACATCGAATCGCTGCCCTTCATGGAAGCCATCCGCCAGTTGCGGAACGATCTGGGCCGCGACAAGACCGCCTTCGTCCATCTGACTTTGGTGCCGTACATCGCGGCCGCTGGCGAGCTGAAGACCAAGCCGACGCAGCACAGCGTGCGCGACCTGACCGCGCTCGGCATCCAGCCCGACGTGCTGGTCTGCCGGTGCGAACGCCCGCTGCCGGAAAGCGACCGGGCCAAGATCGCCTTGTTCTGCAACGTCCGCAAGGAAGCGGTGATCCCCGCGCTGGATGCGAAGACGATCTATGGCGTGCCGTTGCAATATCATGTCGAGGGTTTGGACCGCGCCGTGCTCGATGCGTTCGGGCTGGATACGTCCGCCACGCTCGATCTGTCGCGCTGGAAGGAAATCGTCGAGCGGGTCGAGCATCCCGAAGGGGAAGTAACGATCGGCGTGGTCGGTAAATATGTCGGGTTGCAGGATGCGTATAAGTCGCTGCACGAGGCGCTGATCCATGGCGGGATCGCCAACCGGGTGAAGGTCAACATCCGCTGGCTGGACGCCGAACTGTTCGAGCAGGATGCCGACAGCGTGGCGGCGCAGCTGGAGCCGCTGCACGCCATTCTGGTGCCGGGCGGGTTCGGCGAGCGCGGGTCCGAAGGCAAGATCGCCAGCGTCCGTTTCGCGCGGGAACGCAAGGTGCCCTATTTCGGCATCTGTTTGGGGATGCAGATGGCGTGCGTCGAGGGCGCGCGGAACACAGCAGGGATTGCCGGCGCATCGACGACCGAGTTCGGCGAGACGTCGGAACCGGTGGTCGGCATGATTACCGAATGGATGACTGAAGAAGGCCTGCAGACGCGCGCCGCCGGTGGCGATCTGGGCGGGACGATGCGGTTGGGCGCTTATGACGCCACGCTGTCCGGGAACAGCCATGTCGCGACCATTTATGGCAGCGAGGCGATTTCAGAGCGGCATCGCCATCGTTATGAGGTGAACGTCCATTATCGCGACGCGCTGGAAAAGGGCGGGCTAGTGTTTTCGGGCATGTCACCCGATGGCGAGTTGCCGGAAATTGTCGAGCGGCCGGATCATCCCTGGTTCGTGGGGGTGCAGTTCCATCCGGAACTGAAATCCAAGCCGTTCGCGCCGCATCCTTTGTTCAGCAGCTTCATCGCGGCGGCGGTGGCGCATAGCCGGCTGGTTTAGGCCGGTTGCCGTTAAAGGCGTCTGTCGGACGCCGGGTCACTTAATCATCATTGATGTGCCCCGGCCTGCGCCGGGGCACGATGACGTGCGATCAGGCCTGCGTCACCGTTGCGTCGCCGGTCGTAGGAATATCCGACGGAGTCGGCACGACCGGATCGCTGGGTGTCGGCGGGGTCGGATCGACCGGGGTGGGCACGGGGACATCGACGGGCATCGTGCCGGGATTTTCGGGGATCGGGGGCTGGCTGGCCATCGTGCATTCTCCTGACGGTTAGGTTCAGGAGAGAGAACGCGCGACCGGACGATCGGACGCAGCGGGGGAACGTAAAAAGCAAACGCCCGGGCCGTTTCCGACCCGGGCGCCTGCGTGACGATGACTCGTCAGCCCCCATTTTTTGCCTGGTGCTCCCGACCGACCGCCCCCTGACGATCCGACTGGCTCCGAAGGCCTCCCCGAACCATGGCGTTGCCTGTGTTCGTGAGCAAAGAGTTACGCTTCCATGAACGCCCTGTCATCCATTCGTGAAGATCAAGTGTGCGAAAGACGGCACCCTGTGTCAGTGTTGCAACAATCGGACATGCTTGTGGGATGCGGGCGGCCGTCCTAGAGCGGATCGACCCTGCCAACAGACCCCGGATACCCCCGTTCGATGCGCCTTTCCCGATATCTGCTGCCCGTGATGAAGGAATCGCCCGCCGATGCGCAGATCGTCAGCCACAAGCTGATGCTGCGCGCCGGGCTGGTGCGGCAGACCGCGGCCGGCATCTATGCCTGGCTGCCGCTGGGGCTGAAGGTGTTGCGCAACATCGAACGCATCGTGCGCGAGGAACAGGACCGGGCCGGCGCGGTCGAATTGCTGATGCCGACGATGCAGTCGGCCGATCTGTGGCGGCAATCCGGGCGCTATGACGCCTATGGCCCCGAAATGCTGCGCATCACCGACCGGCATGACCGCGAAATGCTGTTCGGGCCGACCAATGAGGAAATGGTGACCGCCCTGTTCCGCGATGCGGCGCGCAGCTACCGCGATCTGCCGCGCACGCTCTATCATATCCAGTGGAAGTTCCGGGACGAGGTTCGCCCCCGCTTCGGCGTGATGCGCGGGCGCGAATTTCTGATGAAGGACGCCTATTCGTTCGACATGGACGAGGCAGGCGCGCGGCACAGCTATAACCGGATGTTCGTCGCCTATCTGCGCACCTTCGCGCGGATGGGGCTGCGCGCCATTCCGATGCAGGCGGATACCGGGCCGATCGGTGGCGATCTGAGCCATGAATTCATCGTGCTGGCACCGACCGGTGAGAGCGACGTCTTCTATCACAGCAACTGGGACGCGGCGGCGGAGCCGGCCGATGTCGATTTCGACGATGCGGGCGCGTTGCAGGCGATCGTCGATGGCTACACCACCGATTATGCTGCGACCGACGAGAAGCGCGACGAAGCGCGCGAGGCGGCGGCGGGAGATGCCTTGCGCCAGTCGCGCGGTGTCGAGGTCGGGCATATCTTCTATTTCGGCACCAAATATTCGGCGTCGATGGGGCTGGCGGTGCAGGGGGCGGACGGTGCGCCGGTCAACCCGCATATGGGCAGTTACGGGATCGGGGTCAGCCGGCTGGTCGGCGCGATCATCGAGGCGAGCCATGACGATCGCGGCATCGTCTGGCCGGATGCGGTCGCGCCCTATGCGGTGGGCCTCATCAACATGCGCGCGGACGATGCGGCCTGTGCCGCGGCAGCGGACGATCTTTATGCGCGGCTGCAGGCGGCGGGCGTCGAGGTGCTGTATGACGACCGCGACGAACGTGGCGGCGCGAAATTCGCGACGATGGATCTGGTGGGCGTGCCGTGGCAGATCGTGATCGGGCCGAAGGGGCTGGCGAACGGCGTGGTCGAGGTGAAGCGGCGCGCGACCGGCGAAAAGGTGGAACTCAGCGTCGAGGACGCACTGGCGCGGGTTTCGGGGTGAAGACCGCTCTTCGTACCCCCGCGCAGGCGGGGGGCCAGTTCCGGGCGTCGATCTGGACCCCCGCCTGCGCGGGGGTGCGGAACAGCGCCCGTTCATACGGGTTGCGTCAAAGGCTCTCCGTATGATCCTCAATAGCTACGAACGCATGATCGCGCGGCGCTATCTGCTGCCCGGGCGCAGCGAGTCCTTCATCTTCGTGGTCGCGTCGATCAGCATGGTCGGCGTGATGCTGGGCGTGGCGGCGCTGATTACCGTCATGAGCGTGATGAACGGTTTTCGCGCGGACCTGTTCGACAAGACGGCGGGGCTGAACGGCCATGCGGTGGTGCAGGGCTATGGCGGTTCGCTGCCCGACTGGCGCGCGATCGCGGCGGAGGCGCGGCAGGTGCCGGGGATCGTCGCGGCGACGCCGCTGATCGAACAACCGCTGATGGGCAGCCTGAACGGGCGCGTTGCCGGCATCCTCGTGCGGGGGATGGAGATGCGCGATATCACGGGCAACCCGTTGATCCGCGACAATATCGTCGCCGGCAGTCTCGCCAATATCAAGCCCGGATCGGGCGAGGTGGCGATCGGTGCACGGCTGGCGGAAACGCTGGGCGCGTCGGTCGGCGGGCCGATCACGGTCATCAGCCCGCAGGGACAGACGACGCCGTTCGGCACGCTGCCGCGCTCGGTCGGCTATACGGTCGGCGCGATCTTCGAGGTCGGCGTCTATGATTATGACAATGCCTTCGTCGTGATGCCGATGTCGGATGCGCAGACCTTGCTGATGCTGGGCGACAGCGTGGGGATGATCGAACTGGTCACCACCGATGCCGACAAGGTGCAGGAGATCGTCCGCCCGCTGGTGCCGAAGATTGCCGGGCAGGGCGAAATTCGCGACTGGCGGCAGAATAATGCCGCCTTGTTCGAAGCGCTGTCGGTCGAGCGGGTGGTGATGTTCTGGATTCTGTCGCTCATCATCCTGGTGGCGGCGTTCAATATCCTGTCGTCGCTCATCATGCTGGTGCGCGCCAAGACGCGCGACATCGCGATCCTGCGGACGATGGGCGCATCGCGCGGGGCGATGATCCGCATCTTCATGACCGTGGGCGTGACGGTGGGGACGCTGGGCACGCTGGCGGGCGTGGTGCTGGGCTTCGTCCTGCTCTATTTCCGGCAGGGCATCGTTGACGGCGTGCAATATGTTTCCGGACAGAATCTGTGGGATCCGTCGATCCGCTTCCTCGCCGAAATGCCGGCGCGGACCGATCCGCTGGAAGTAATCGCGATCGTCGCGCTGGCGATCGGGTCGACCTTTTTGTTCACCTTGTACCCGGCGTGGAAGGCCGCGAGTACCGATCCGGTGCAGGTGCTGCGTTATGAATGACGTATTGAAGGTCACCGACCTGCGCCGCAGTTTCAGCCAGGGCGGCGAGACGATCGACGTGTTGCGCGGGATCGACCTGACGATCGGCGCGGGCGAGATCGTGGCGCTGGTCGGGCCGTCCGGTTCGGGCAAGTCGACCCTGTTGCAGGCGGTTGGCCTGCTGGAAGGCGGGTTCGAGGGATCGATCATGATCGCTGGCGAGGAGGCCGCGCGACTGGATGCAGAGGGGCGGACGCGCGTGCGCCGCGATGCGCTGGGCTTCGTCTACCAGTTCCACCATCTGCTGCCGGACTTTTCCGCATCGGAGAATGTCGTTCTGCCCGCGCTGATCCGCGGCGGTACGAAGGCGGAGGCGCAGACGCGGGCGAACGGATTGCTGACCGCGCTGGGGCTGGGCAAAAGGCTGTCGCATCGACCCAGCGCCTTGTCCGGCGGAGAGCAACAGCGGGTCGCCGTGGCGCGTGCGCTGGCCAATCGTCCCGCACTGGTGCTGGCGGACGAACCGACCGGCAATCTGGACGAGCATACCGCCGATATCGTGCTGGCCGAATTTCTGCGGCTGGTGCGGGGAGAGGGATCGGCCGCGTTGGTCGCCACGCATAATGAACGGCTGGCGGCGCGGATGGACCGGGTGGTGCGGCTGCATGAGGGGCGGCTTGCCTGATTCAGATTGCTATCCTGCGATATGCGACATTGGTATAGGTCACTCTTCGAATAAGGATATTGGTAAAGGTTCCACGCCAATTGTCGGTCCGAACAAAAAAGACGGACACGCACAATGGCCCAGCAGGACGAGACCCGGATCTTCAACGATCGTTTGGCCTTTTTCGATCTGGGGGCGCGCTCTTATCGCAGTTACCCCGCCATCAAGCGCGTGGTGGAACGCCATGCGCCGGCCGCGCTCAAGAATTTGTACCGTGCGATCCGCGCCACGCCCGATGCCCGCGCCTTTTTCGGTTCGGAAACGGCGATGGATCATGCCAGCAGCAAACAGCTTGAGCATTGGCGCGAAATCTTCAGTCGGCCGCTTGATGCCGGCTATCGCGCACGGGCGGAGCGGATCGGCAATGTCCATGCGCGGATCGGGCTGTCGCCGACCTGGTATATTGGCGGCTATGCGCGGATCCTGGAGGATATGCTGACCAAGATCATCCGGCGGTCGCTGTTCGGGCTGTTCGCCGGGCGGACGACGCGGCTGGTCACGACCCTGGTCAAGACGTCGCTGCTGGACATGGACATCGCGCTGTCCGCTTATTTCCAGGCGGAAGCGGCCGGGCGACAGGCGGTGATCGCGCAGGTGGGTGCCGTGCTGGACCGGTTGTCCAAGGGGGATTTCACCGCCACGCTGGACGGACTGCCGCCGGGCTATGAGGCGCTGGTGATCGATTTCGAGGCTATGCGCTCCGGCATTGCCAGCACGCTGGCCAATGTCGCGAGCACGGCCCGGCAGATCCACACCGGATCGGCGGAGATCAGCACCGCGTCCGACGATCTTTCCCGCCGGACCGAACGGCAGGCCGCATCGCTGGCGGAAGCGGCGGTCGCGATCAGCGAAACGACCGATGGCGTGGCCGAAACCGCGCGCGGCGCGGCGCATGTCGCGCGATCGGTGACGGACGCGCACGCGTCGGCGACCGAGGGCGGGCGGATCGTGCTGGAGGCGGTGGCCGCGATGGAGGGCATTTCGCAATCGTCGCAGGAAATTGCCCAGATCGTCAGCGTGATCGACGGCATCGCCTTTCAGACCAATTTGCTGGCGCTGAATGCCGGCGTGGAAGCGGCGCGCGCGGGCGATGCCGGTCGCGGCTTTGCGGTGGTCGCCTCCGAAGTGCGCGCGCTGGCGGTGCGATCGGCGGATGCGGCGCGGGACATCAAGCATCTGATCCTCGGCAGCGCATCGCAGGTGGAAGCGGGCGTGCGGCTGGTGGGCGAAAGCGGTCAGGCGCTGGAACGGATCGTCACCAATGTCGGCGAGATTTCGACCTTGGTGACGAAGATCTCCACCTCGGCCGAATCGCAGGCGGGCAAATTGCATCAGGTGAACGGCGCGGTGGGCAGCATGGACCAGATGACGCAGCAAAATGCGGCGATGGTCGAGGAATCGACGGCTGCATCGCGCAATCTGGCGGATCAGGCGCAGCAACTTGCGGAACTGGTCGGGCGGTTCGTGCTGGAACCGGCTTCGCACGCGCCGGGTAGTGTCTTGCGAATGGCGGCCTGACGATCGGCGATTGACTTCGGATTGTCATAAAACCGCTACGGAACCATCATCGATCGCGACTAGCCCCGACCGGAAAGATTACAATTCGGTTAATATCGGGGGCTGGTCCATGTCGTTTCGTTCGCTCGCACGCTCTGTCATCGTCGCCGGTCTCGCGCTGACCGTCTCCGCGCCGGCCATGGCCGCGCTGGACCTGTCCCAATATTCGGTCGCGTTCCAGACCGGCATCAATTTCGACGAAGCGTCGGGCGTCACCTATAATCACGATCGGAACAGCCTGTTCGTGATCGACGACGAAGGCGATGATGCGGGCGAATTTTCGCTGACCGGGCAGAAGCTGAGCGCGGACAAGTTCCAGTCCAATTATCGCGATCTGGAAGGCGTGACGTATATCGGCAACGGTCAATATGTGCTGGCCGACGAGCGCACCGAAACGATGGCGCTGATTAAGGCGGTGACCACCGGCACCATCGGTGGCCTGCCGTCGACCACCTATACCGGCACCAATCAGGCGCAGAAATATCAGATCAACGGCGGCGTATCGGTCGGCAATAACGGTCTTGAGGGGATCGCCTATGATCCGATCACCGGCGGCTATTTCGGCGTGCGGCAGGGCGGCGGCAATCGTGCGATTTCGCAGGAAGTGTATGAGCTGACGGTGAAGTTCGGCACGCCGACCACGGGCACGACCAGCCGGCCGTTCAACGCCGCGTCGCTGGGGCTGGCCCGCCTGTCCGACATCGCGGTGCTCGCCGCGAACCCGAATTTCAAGGGCACGGACTATTATGGCAATCTGCTGCTGCTGAGCCTCGACAGCCGCAAGCTGGTGGAAGTGACGCGCACCGGCACCTTGCTGAGCAGCTTCGACCTGAGCGGTTTGCAGATTCAGGGGATTGAGGGTGTGACCGTCGATCGTTCGGGCAACATCTTCCTCGTCGGCGAAACCGGCGGCGTGACGCCGGGCAGCGCCAGCGTTTCGGGCCTCGTCATGTTGTCGCGCAACGTCGCGGCGGTGCCGGAACCGGCAAGCTGGGCGCTGATGATCGGCGGCTTCGGGCTGGTCGGCGGGGCGATGCGCCGCCGTGCGCCGGCGTTGCGCACGGCCTGAACCGGGGGCCGCCCCGTCGGTCGCGGCCGGCGGGGAAGGCGATGAATGGCGACGTCCGTGCCTTTCGCGAATCATGGCGGCACCCCATAGGGAAGGGATGCCGCATCAAGCCTTCGTCCCGCTCCGCATCTTTTCCGCCTTCACCATGCTGGAAGGCGCGATCGAGCCGAAGGTGATCGCGACGCAGGCCCGCGCGCTGGGTTTTCCCGCAGCGGCGATCACCGACCGTAACGGGCTTTATGGCGCGATGCCCTTTTGCGAGGGCGCGAAGAAGGCGGGGGTGCAACCGATCGTCGGTGCGCTGCTGGGCGTGGCGCGGCCCGGTACGCCGGTTGGCAAGCCGGCGGTCATCGACTGGCTGGCGCTCTATGCGCAGGACGAGCGAGGCTATGACAATCTGTGCGCGCTCGTGTCCGCCGCGCATCTCGACCGGCCGGGGCATGAGGATGCGCATGTGCCGATGGCGCTGCTCGACGGCCGGACGGACGGGTTGCTCGCGCTGACCGGCGCGGGGGAAGGCGCGCTGGCGCGGATGCTGGCGGAGGAACAGGCGGACGCCGCGCAGGATTATGTCGAGCGGCTGGAGGCCTTGTTCCCCGACCGGCTCTATATCGAACTGGCGCGGCGCGGACATGAGGTGGAGCAGAAGGCGGAAGCGGCGCTGCTGGCGATGGCCTATGAGCGCGGGCTGCCGATCGTGGCGACCAACCCGTCCTGTTTCGCCGAGGAGGATTTCCATCCCGCGCATGACGTGATGCTGTGCATCGCCGGATCGGCCTATCTGGAAAGCGCCGAGCGCAAGCGGTCCTGCGTCGACGACTGGATGAAGCCGGCGGACGAGATGCGGCGGCTGTTCGCCGATTTGCCGGAAGCGATCGCGAATACGCTGGTGGTGGCGCAGCGTTGCGCGGTGATGGCGCCGGTGCGCAAGCCGATCCTGCCCAGCCTTGCCGGCGACCGCGAGGGCGAAGCGACGATGCTGCGGGCAGACGCGCGCGCGGGGCTGATCCAGCGGCTGGAGAAAGCCGAGGCGGCAGGCGCGGGGCGGCCGGGCGACGCGGCGATCGCGGAACGCTATCCCGATTATTTCGAACGGCTGGATTTCGAACTCGACGTGATCGTGGGGATGGGCTTTCCCGGCTATTTCCTGATCGTCGCCGACTTCATCAAATGGGCGAAGGATCATGACATTCCGGTCGGGCCGGGCCGTGGTTCGGGTGCCGGGTCGGTCGTCGCCTGGGCGCTGACGATCACCGATCTGGATCCGTTGAAGCTCGGCCTGCTGTTCGAACGCTTCCTGAACCCCGAACGTGTGTCGATGCCCGACTTCGACATCGATTTCTGCGAAACGCGGCGCGGCGAGGTGATCTCCTACGTCCAGCAGAAATATGGCCGCGACCATGTGGCGCAGATCATCACCTTCGGGCGGCTGAAGGCGCGCGCCGTGCTGAAGGATACCGGCCGCGTGCTGCAAATGTCCTATGGGCATATCGACCGGCTGGCCAAGCTGGTGCCCAATCATCCGACCGACCCATGGACCTTGTCGCGCGCGCTGAACGGCGTGTCCGAGCTGGCCACCGAATATCGCGAGGACAAGCAGGTGAAGCGCCTGTTCGATCTGGCGCAGAAACTGGAAGGCCTGCCGCGTCATTCCTCCACCCATGCCGCCGGCGTGGTGATCGGCGATCGGCCGCTCGACCAGTTGGTGCCGCTGTACCGTGATCCGCGCTCCGACATTCCGGTGACGCAGCTCGACATGAAATATGTCGAGGCGGCCGGGCTGGTGAAGTTCGATTTTCTCGGGTTGAAGACGCTGTCCGTCCTGCAGAAGGGCGTGCAGATGCTGGCGAAGAACGGTGTCGAGGTGGATCTCGGCACGCTGGGGTGGGACGATCCGGCGGTCTATGCGCTGCTCCAGAAGGGCGACACGGTCGGCGTGTTCCAGCTGGAATCCGAAGGAATGCGGCGCACGCTGGCGGCGGTGCGACCGACCAATTTCGGCGACATCATCGCGCTCGTCTCGCTGTACCGGCCGGGGCCGATGGACAATATTCCCATGTTCGGCGCGCGCAAGAACGGGCGCGAACCCATACAATATCCGCATCCCCTGCTGGAGGGGATATTGGCCGAGACCTATGGGATCTTCGTCTATCAGGAACAGGTGATGCAGGCGGCGCAGGTGCTGGCCGGCTATTCGCTGGGCGAAGCCGACATGTTGCGCCGCGCGATGGGCAAGAAGATCCAGGCCGAGATGGACGCGCAGCGCCAGCGCTTCGTCGATGGCTGCGCGGTCAACGAGATCGCGCCGCCCAAGGCGAACGAGCTGTTCGACCTGATCGACAAGTTTGCCGGCTATGGCTTCAACAAGAGCCACGCCGCCGCCTATGCGCTGCTCGCCTATCAGACGGCGTGGATGAAGGCACATCACAAACCGGAATTCTACGCATCTTCCATGTGTTACGACATGGCGTTGACGGACAAGCTCGCCATCTGGATCGACGATATGCGGCGGATGGGCGTGTCGTGCCGCGCGCCGTGCGTGAATGCGTCCGAAGCCGAATTCTCCGTGGAGGAAGGCGAGGTCCGCTTCGGGCTGGGCGCGTTGAAGGGCGTGGGCGAGAAGGCGATGGAATTGCTGATCGCCGAGCGGCAGGCCAATGGGCCGTTCACCGGGCTGGACGATTTTGCCGGGCGCGTCGATCCGCGGCTGCTCAACCGGCGGCAGCTGGAGGCACTGGCCGGGGCCGGCGCGTTCGATGCGATCGCGCCTGACCGGGCGACCGTCCATGTCGGCGCGGAAACGCTGCTGGCGCACGCATCGAGCGCCTTGTCCGAACGGACGAGCGGGCAGGGCGGCCTGTTCGGCGATACGGGCACGGGCACGTCGCCGATCCGTTTGCCGACCGCCGAACCGTGGACGCTGGCGGAGCGGATGAGCGCGGAAAAGGACGCGTTCGGTTTCTATTTCTCCGCGCATCCGACCGACCGCTATCGCCATCTGGCGACGGCGCTGGGCGCGCGCAGCTTTGCGGAACTGGCCAGCTATCCCGCCCCGGCGGATGGCGGACGCAGCGAGGCGCGGATGGCGGTGCTGGTGGAAAGCGCCGGATGGCGGACATCGGCCAAGGGCCGGCGGTACATGATGGCGACCTGCTCGGATTCATCCGCGCAGTTCGTCGCGACCTGTTTCGACGATGAGGTCGCCGCCGATCTGGAAGGGGCCGCGCGCACCGGGAGTTGCGGTTTTGCGCGCGTGGAACTGGACCGCAAGCCAGGCGAGGAAACGCCGCGCGTGACGATCAAGCATATCCGCCCGTTCGAGGAGATGCAGGGCACGACCAAGCTGAAACTGGTCGTGTCGGTGGATGATCCGGCGGCGCTGACGGGACTGGCGCGCATCTGCGGCACGGCGCGCGGCGGGCGCGGCGAGCTGGTCGTGAACGCGGCGATCGATGGCGGTGTCGCGGAACTGCGGCTGGCGCGCGACGTGAAGGTGGATGCGGAACTGGCGGCGCTGATCGAGCGCGTGCCGGGCGTGGGGGAGGTGCGGTTGCTGGCGGGGGAGACGGTGCCGCTGGCGCTGGTGTCCTGAATCAGAAGAGCGAATATTGCGGGCCGGCGGGCGGGCGGAACAGGTCGGTCCGCAGGTCCAGCTTCACATGATCCAGCCCGTGCTTGCGGCAGGCCAGCCGGAAGCGGGCGCGCAGCAATTCGGCCCATGGCCCCTGACCGCGCATCCGGGCGAAGAAGGCGGGATCATTGTCGCGCCCGCCACGGAGCGACTGGATGGTGGCCATGACCTTGGCCGCGCGATCGGGATAATGCGTGTCCAGCCAGGCGCGGAACAGCGGGGCGACCTCCAGCGGCAGCCGGACCGGCAGGAAGAAGGCGCCGATCGCGCCGGCCTCCGCCGCTGCCGCCAGGATCGCCTCCATCTCATGATCCGTAATGTGCGGGATGACCGGCGACAGCGAGACATAGGTGGGCACGCCGGCATCGGTCAGCGCGCGGATGGCCGCCAGCCGGCGCTTCGGATGCGGCACGCGTGGTTCCAGCGTGCTGGCGATGCGCGCATCCAGCGTCGTGACGGAGATCACGACCGTAGCCAGCCGTTCCGCCGCCATCGGCGCGAGCAGATCGATTTCGCGCACTACGCGGTCGGACTTGGTGGTGATTGTGAGCGGATGCCGCGTTTCGGCCAGCACCGCGATGCAGGCACGCGTGATGCCCCAGTCGCGCTCGATCGGCTGGAAGGGATCGGTGTTGGTGCCGAATGCAATCGGGCGGACCTCGTAGCCGGGCTTGCGCAATTCCGCGCGCAGCAGATCGGCCGCTTCGGGCTTGGCGAAGAGTTTGGTTTCGAAATCGAGGCCGGGCGACAGATCGAGATAGGCATGGCTCGGCCGCGCGAAGCAATAGATGCAGCCATGTTCGCAGCCGCGATAGGGATTGATCGAGCGATCGAAACCGATGTCGGGCGACTGGTTGCGGGTGATGATCGTGCGCGCGGCCTCGACGGTCACGCTGGTGCGGAGCGGCGGTGGACCGCCATCAATCGTTTCGCGATCGTCACGCCAGTCGCCATCCGCCTCATGGGCAGGCACATGGAAGCGCGTGCTGGTGGCGTTCAGCGTGGCGCCCCGGCCATGACGGGCTTCGGTCTTTTGCATTGACAGAGTGTAGCGCACACATCAGAACATAGCAAGAACAGGGAGGCGAAGATGGCACGGCTGAATTATGTGGAGTTGGCGTCGGGCGATGTGGCGCGCGATCGGGCCTTCTACGAAGCGGCCTTCGGTTGGGCGATGACGGATTATGGGCCGTCCTATGCCGCGACGACGACGGGCGATGTCGATCTGGGGCTGGATGGCGACGCACCGGTGGCGAAGCCGCCGCTGGCGGTGATCGAAGTCGCGGATCTGGAGGCGGCGCAGGCGCAGGTCGAGGCTGCGGGCGGGCGCGTGGTCGTTACGATCTTCGCCTTTCCGGGTGGGCGGCGGTTCCAGTTCGTCGATCCGAGCGGGAACGAGCTGGCGGTGATGCAGGCTGGTTGACCGGCGGGGCGATCAGCGTTCCATCAGGCGCGGCATCAGCTCGACGAAGTTGCAGGGGCGGTGGCGGCTGTCGAGCTGATCCTTGAGGATACCGTCCCAGCCATCCTTCACCGCGCCAGTGGAACCGGGAAGGGCGAAGAGATAGGTGCCGCGCGCCACGCCCGCGCAGGCGCGCGACTGGATGGTGGAGGTGCCGATCGTCTGGAAGGACAGCCAGCGGAACAGTTCGCCAAAGCCCTCGATCTGCTTGTCCCAGACCTTGGCGAAGGCTTCGGGCGTGACGTCGCGCCCGGTGACGCCGGTGCCGCCGGTTGAAATGATGACGTCGACCTGCGGATCGTCGATCCAGCCGTTCAGGCGCGCGACGAGGGTGGGAACGTCGTCCTTCTCGATCGCGCGGTCGGCGAGGATGTGGCCGGCGGCTTCGATCCGCGCGACGAGCGTATCGCCCGAGCGGTCGTCCGCGGCGGTGCGGGTGTCTGAGACAGTCAACGCGGCGATGCGGACCGGGCGGAAGAGGCGGGTTTCGTCGATGGGCATCGGGAGGGTTTAGAACAGGATGCGGTGCGTTTGAACCATGATCGGGCGTTCGGTGGAATGACGATCGGAACGTGTGCGGATTTCTTGAGGTTGCCGGCTTGTAGCGCTTCTGTACGGGCCGGATCCGCTTGTGAAGCAGGATGACATCGTTGCGAATGTCCGTTCCGTATCGCTCTTTTGCCCGCCCACGAGCGCTGGCGAAAGGTTATGGCGTGTTGTTATCGGAGAGGTTGGCGGCCTCGGCTGCGCTCGGCCGGTCCCTCGACTGCGCTTGGGATGGGCGGTTGGTCAGCAGGAAGTCTCTCGATCTCGCTTGCCGGGGGCGTTACGCAGGGTTCTCGACACGCTCGAACTCAACGGGAGCCGATGTTTCGTCAACGTTATTACGGGGAGGTTCTGCTCTCGGGGAGCGACGATCCAGTCAGCGACGCGCGCCGTTTCGGTTCAGTTCGCGCTGCCGCTGACGCCGCCGAGGCTGGCGGTGGCGCCGGTGCCGTCCATGCGGATGGCGGTGGCGCCGGCCATGCCGGGGAAGCGCGGCCAGAGGCCCTGCGCCATCGCCTTGAGGCTGGCGGAGGCGGCACCCGACTGGCGTTGGTACATCCAGTAATTGCGCAGGACGATTGCGACATAGGCGCGGGTTTCGAAGAAGGGGATCGACTCGATGAACAGCAGCGGATCGTTGAGATTGCGCCCGCGCTCATTCCATTTCTGGACCGAGCCGGGGCCGGCATTATAGGCGGCGATGACCTTGGGGAGCAGCCCGCCGGTCATCCAGCTTTGCGAAAGCTGTTCGAGATAGCTTTGCCCATATTCGAAATTGGTGGAGGGATCGTTGAGGCGGCTGCGATCCGCGCTGCCTTCGCCCCGACGCTTGTTGATGAGGTCGGCGGTGCCGGGCAGGATCTGCATCAGCCCGCGCGCGCCGGCCGGGCTGACCGCGCCGACGCGGAATTGCGATTCCTGGAGCGCGTGGGCGAGCACCAGCGCCTTGTCGACGCGCCAGCCACGTTGCGGGGTCCAGCCCGGCGCGGGATAGCGCGCGGTGGCGGACATGTTCGCGCCGGCTGGGCCGTTCTGCGCAAGCCAGATCTGGGTGGCGGGCAGGCTGAGCCGCGCGGCGAGGTGCAGCAGCGATTCGTGATCTGCGGGTGATCCGATCCGCGCCTGATGGCGGAGCAGCGCGTCGGCCAGCTCGTCCTCGCCGATTTCCTTGAGCGCGACCGCGGTGACGAGGTTGGGACGGCCGGCGACGACCGACCAGTCCGCGCCGGCGAAATCCATGCGGTGATCGGGTTCGGGGATGGCGTAACCGAGCGCGCCGGTGGCGAGCAGGCCGTAAAAGGTTTCGGTCAGCCGGCTGGCGGAGCGGAGCTTGGACTGGACCTGTTCCGGACGGCCACAAGCGAGATCGGCACGCGCGGACCAGAACAGCCCGGCGGCGGTCATCTCGGCATCGCGCGCGCGGGCGGAGACGGCTGAGAAGGCGCGGCCGGCGGCGTCGCAATCGCGCCCACGCCATGCCGCCAGTCCCTGCACCCAATCGGCCTGCACCGCCCATTCGCCGGTCGATCCGGCGGACAAGGCGGCGACGCGGCGGGCATCGGCATCGCTGCCGTTCAGATAATAGGACCAGGCGATGCGTTGTCGCCATTCGGTGCGGGCATCGCCCGACAGCACGGGTTCGGCCGCGACCAGCAACGCTTCCGCTTCCGGCGTGCGGTCATCCTTGATGAGCGGCAGGACTCGGCGCGCCAGATCGGCGGCGGCGGCATCACTGCGCGTCGTCTGCGCGGCGCGGCGCTTGGGCGCGCCGTCGAGATGCACGAGATCACGCTGGTAGGGCAAAGTCGGCAAAGTGGTCGCGCCGCGCGTGGCGGCGAGGCGCGCCATCTGCGCGGACTGCGGAAGCCATGGGGCGGCGGCGATCAGCGTGACCAGCGCATCGGTTTCGATGCGCGGACTGCCCTTCGCCAGATAGAGTTCGGCGCGGGCGACGGCGTGGAGCGGGCCGGCGGGCATCGCATCCAGCCGTGCGGCGGCGGAGGACCAGTCCTGCGCGCGGATGGCGGTGAACACCGCGCGATAGCCTTCGCGCTGCGCGGCATCCAGTTGGGCGGGGAGCGCACCGGGCGTCGGTGCGGATGTCGCTACGGGCGTGGCGAACGCCGGAGGCGGGGCGATTCGCGCGGCGGCAGCGGCAGGAGATGTCAGGCTGCGGCTGGCGGCGGGGATGGCGAGTGCCGGGGCAGGTGCGGCGGCGACGGGCGTGGTTGCGATCGCGCGGGCCTGGGGGCGTACCGCCTGCGGTTGCAGGCCGAAGCCATAGACCATGTCCTGCGCCTGGACGGCTGCGGCAGGCAGGGTCGCGACGGCGAAGGCGGTCAAGGCGTGGCGTCGGATGCTCAACGGTCCAGTTCCTCTAGCAACAGTCGCAGGTCGGCCCAAAGATCGGCCTTGCGCGCCGGGGATTGCGGCAACATGCGCGGGTGGAAGGTTGCGATGGCGGTGGTCATGCCATGGTCGTGGTTAATGATATGTGCATGCCCGCGTGCGTGCGGCCAGTCCAGCCCGAAGGCGGTGATTGCCTCCTTTCCCATCAACAACAGCACTTTCGGCGCTGCGAGCGCGACATGATGGCGGGCGGCACGAACGAGAGCAGCGGCGGTGGCGGGCGCGATCCGCCCGCTGGCGGGCCGGGCGGGGCAGAGCGCGGCGAGGTAGACGGAGGCCCGGTCCCGCCCGATCGCGGCGAGGATGCGGTCGAACAGCCGGCCGAGATCGCCGGACATCAACTGGCCCGCGTCGAAATCGCCGGGTTCGGGCATGTCGCCCAGCATCATGACGCCGGACGCGGGATCGCCCGCGGCGCAGACGCGCGCGGGGCCAAGTTCCGGGAAGATGGCGGGATCGGCGCACCATGCGACATAGGCGTCCAGCGTATCCGGCAGCGTGTCGGCCGGGGGGGCTGCAACCGGGTGATCCGCCATGACGGGCGGCGGCGGAGGCGCGATGACGACCTGTGAGGCGGGGCGCAGCCAGTCGCGCGGTGCATCGTCGACCAGCATGTCGACGCCCGCATCGTGCCACCAGCGCAGCGCGCTCAGCGTTTCCGCAAATCCGTCCATGGAAAACCCCGCCTTGATGCCCCACATACAAACGGGAGTTGACGCGGACGTCAATCTGCGGGCACCGCGTTACGGGCGGAACGAAGATTCCGCGGGACGACCGGAAGCCCGGATGGAGCGGACATGGCTGAGCGCGAGAGCATGGAATATGATGTCGTTATCGTGGGGGCGGGGCCGGCCGGCCTTGCCGCCGCGATCCGGCTGAAACAGCTTGCCGCGCAGGCGGACCGCGAAATCGCGGTCTGCGTACTCGAAAAGGGATCCGAGGTCGGCGCGCATATCCTGTCGGGCGCGGTGATCGATCCGATCGCGATCGACGAGCTGATCCCGGACTGGCGCGACCTGGACAGTCCGCTGACGGTGCCGGTGGTGGAAAATCATCATTGGGTGCTGGGCGCGAAGGGCAAGCGCGCGCTTCCGCATCTGCTGATGCCGTCCTTCATGAACAACAAGGGCACCTATACCTGCTCGCTGGGCAATTTCTGCCGCTGGCTGGCGGGGCAGGCGGAGGCGCTGGGCGTCGAGATCTTCCCCGGCTTCGCAGCGGCGGAAGTGCTGTTCGACGAACAGGGCGCGGTGCGCGGCGTGGCGACGGGCGATATGGGCGTCGCGAAGGACGGCACACACAAGCCGGATTATCAGCCCGGCATGGAATTGCACGCGCGCTACACCTTCTTCGCGGAAGGCGTGCGCGGGCATCTGTCGAAGGAATTGAAGGCGCAGTTCGATCTGGAACGCGACTGCCAGCCGCAGGTCTATGCGATCGGCATCAAGGAATTGTGGGACATCGACCCCGCTTTGCATGTGCCCGGCAAGGTGATCCATACGCAGGGCTGGCCGCTGACCGATGCGACCGGCGGCGGGTTCATCTATCATCAGGCGAACAATCAGGTCGCGCTCGGCTTCGTCGTCGGGTTGGGGTACAAGAATCCGCATCTGTCGCCCTTCCACGAATTTCAGCGGTGGAAGCATCATCCGGACATCGCCGCGATGCTGAAGGGCGGGCGGCGCGTCTCCTATGGCGCGCGCGCGATCAATGAGGGCGGGTGGCAGTCCGTGCCGAAGCTGGCCTTCCCCGGCGGCGCGCTGATCGGCTGTTCGGCCGGGTTCGTGAACGTGCCGCGGATCAAGGGCAGCCATACCGCGATGAAATCCGGAATGCTGGCGGCGGAGGCGGCGTTCGACGAGATCCTGTCGGGTCGGAACACGCCGGAGCTGACCGCCTATCAGCCGGCCGTGGAGGCGAGCTGGATCGCCACCGAGCTGAAGAAGGTGCGCAATGCCGGGCCGGCGCTGGAGAAATTCGGCTCGCTGGCCGGCACCGTCTATGCCGGGTTCGACATGTGGATGCATCAGTTGGGCGTGAAGTTGCCCTGGACGTTCAGGCATCACCGCGACAATGAGAATTTGTATCGCGCCGATCTGGTGCCGAAAATCGTCTATCCCAAGCCGGACAATGTGCTGAGTTTCGACCGATTGTCTTCGGTGTTCCTGTCCAACGTCAATCATGAGGAGGACCAGCCGGTCCATCTGACGTTGAAGGATGCGGATGTTCCCATCGACGTGAACTATGCGCTCTATGACAGTCCGGAACAGCGTTATTGCCCGGCCGGGGTGTACGAGATTGTCGGCGTCGAGCAGAATGATCCGAAGTTGCAGATCAACGCGCAGAATTGCGTCCATTGCAAGACGTGCGATATCAAGGATCCGACCCAGAATATCCGCTGGGTGGTGCCCGAGGGCGGCGGAGGACCGAATTATCCGAACATGTGATCGCTTCCCCGCCTTGCTGGCGCTGGCCGCGCTGACGGTGACGGCGTCACCCGGCCATGCGAGCCGCGGCGAACCGCAGTCGGCGATCCGCGACTATGTACAGGCGCGCGCGGCGGATGCGGACGGGCGGCTGGCGGAGGCGGCCCGCGGTTATGCGGCGGCGATGGCGCGTAATCCGGCCGATCCCATGCTGGCGCAACGCAGCTATCGGCAGGCGATGGGCGCGGGGGACCGGACGCTGGCGCTGGCGGCGGCGCGGCGGCTGGATGCGCTGGGCGCGTTGCCGCCGGACGGACGCCTGTTGATCCTGAGCGCGGCGGTGCGCGATCGGGACTGGAAGGCGGCGGACGCGGCGATCGAAGCGATCGCGCGGGAGAAGGCGTTCGGGTTTCTGCTGCCGGCGCTGCGGGCGTGGGTGGCGCTGGGATCGGGGCGCGGCGATCCGGTCGCGATCTTGGATGCGGGCGGCGGCGGCGCACTGGGCGCGGTCTATGCCGGCGAACAGCGGGCTTTCCTTTTGCTGGCGGGCAAGCGCACGGCCGAAGCCATTCCGGCGTTGCGGGCGCAATTCGCGCTGGCGGCGGGGCGGCAGGTGCGGTTGCGGCTGGCGGCGGCGGCAACGCTGCGCAGCCGTGGCAAGCGGGCCGAGGCGCTGGCGATGCTGGAGGATGGCGCGCCGGAAGCGGCGATCGGGCGGGCGCGGATCGTAGCGGGCAAGGCGCTGCCGGGGGCGATCGACGATCCGGCGTCCGGGATCGCCGAACTGCTGGTGCGCGTGGCGATCGACATGAACCGGGAGCGGGTGACGCCGGTGGCGCTCTCGCTCGCGCGGACGGCCACCTTTCTGGCGCCTGACAATGCCGAAAGCTGGCTGGTGACGGCGGAATTATTGCAGGCGGCGGGGCGCTATGCGGCAGCCTCCGCCGCGCTGGACGAGGTGGCGGCGAATGATCCGCTGGCGGGCAGCGCGCGCAATGCCCGCTTGTCGCTGCTGGTGCGGCAGGGGGACCATGCCGCGGCGCTGGCGGCGGCGGAAGCGGTGACGGCATTGCCGGGCGCGGGGGCGGCGGACTGGATCCGTGTCGGCGACGTGCGCGCCGCGCTCGGCCGATCGCGGGATGCGGCCGAGGCCTATGGTCGAGCGGCGGCGCTGGCGCCGGCCGCGACGCGATGGTCGGCATGGCTGTTGCAGGGCAGCGCGCTGGAGGAAGCGGGCGACTGGCCGGCGGCGAAGGTCGTGCTGGAACAGGCGCGGCAGGCGGCGCCAGATCAGGCGGTGATCCTCAACCTGTTGGGCTATGCGCAACTGGAACGCCGCCAGAATCTGGACGAGGCGCAGCGACTGATCGAGCAGGCGAGCCGGTTGCGGCCGGACGATGCGTCGATCACCGACTCGCTCGGCTGGGCCTATTATCTGCGCGGGGATGCACCACGCGCGATCGCGACGCTGGAACGCGCGGTGGCGGGGGATCCGGCGCAGAGCGCGATCAACGAGCATTTGGGGGATGCCTATTGGTCGGTCGGGCGGCGCTATGAGGCGCGTTATGCGTGGGTGGCGGCGCTGGTGGGGGCGGAAGTGGCGGATGCGACCCGGCTGCGTGCGAAGATCGATGGCGGGTGGACGAAGGCGGTGGCTGCGCCTTGATCTGTTCCCCGGCGGAGGCCGGGGTCCAGCTAGAGTCACTGGATGCAGCGTCGGACGCGGAAAGCCTCTGGGTCCGCCGAGGTAGTGCTTCGCGACCCTAGCTGGACCCCGGCGTCCGCCAAGAACGTGTGTCGCGGTGGTTGATCGTGTCGCGTCGGCGGGGCATGGCCGGGGGATGTTCGAAACCGCTTTCGCCAAGATCAACCTTGCCTTGCATGTCCGCCATCGGCGTGCAGATGGCTATCATGCGATCGAGACGCTGTTCGCCTTCGCCGAGGATGGCGATGTGCTGCGCCTGACCGACGCCGAAGGGCTGTCGGTGACGGGGCCGTTCGCGGCGGCGATCGGCGGGGGCGACAATCTGGTGACGCGGGCGGCAGAGGCCTATCGCGCGCGGTTCGGCGGGGCGGCGGCGGGGTTCGCGCTCGACAAGCGGTTGCCGGTGGCGGCGGGGATTGGAGGCGGGTCGGCGGATGCGGCGGCGGCGTTGCGGTTGCTGGCCCGGCGTGACGGGGTTGCGGCCGATCATCCGGATCTGCACGCCATTGGGGCGGAACTGGGCGCGGACGTGCCGGCCTGTTTGGTTTCGCGGACGGTGCGCGGGGACGGGCGGGGCGATGCGTTGCGGGCGGTCGACGATGCCGGACTGGCGGGCATGGCGCTGCTGCTGGTCAATCCGAACGTGCCGTTGGCGACGGGGCCGGTCTTCGCCGGATGGGACGGGGTGGACCGGGGGGCGCTGGCGGAGGGCGAACCGCTGGTGGTGGCGCAGGCGGCGCGGAACGATCTGGCATTGCCGGCCTGCCATTTGCGTCCGGAGATCGAAGCGGTGCTGGACTGGTTGTCTGCGCAGGAGGGCGTGGTGCTAGCGCGGATGTCTGGATCGGGCGCGACCTGTTTCGCATTGTTCGCCGATGATGCGGCGCGCGACCGGGCCGTGGTGCCGCCGCATTGGTGGGCGCTGGCGACCCGGATCCGCGGATGATCGAGCTGTCGGTCGTCGATGCGGTCGCGACGATCACGCTCGACCGGCCGGCGGCGCGCAATGCCGTGCCGATCGCGGCATGGGACGGGTTTGCGGACCGGGTCGCCGAAGCGGCGGGGGTGGCGCGGGTCATTCTGTTGCGGTCGGCGGTGAGCGGATGCTTCTGCGCCGGGGCGGACCTGACCGAATTTCCCGCGCTGATGGTGGACCCGGCACTGGTTGTCCGCTTTCGCGAAGGGATGGCGCGGGCGACCACGGCGCTGGCAAATGCCGCCGTGCCGGTGATCGCGGTGATCGATGGCGGTTGTTTCGGTGCGGGCGTGGCGCTGGCCATGGCGTGCGACCTGCGCGTGGCGGGGGCGCAGGCGCGGTTCGCGATCCCGCCAGCGCGGCTGGGGATCGCCTATCCACAGGCGGATGTCGACCGGTTGCGCGCGCTGGTCGGGCCAGGTCAGGCGGCGCGGTTGTTGCTGACCGGGGATGTGATCGATGCGGGCGAAGCGGCGCGGATCGGGCTGGTGGAGCTGGTGGCGGGCGACGCGGACCAGGCGACGCGGGCGATGGCGTCGACGATCGCGGGCAATTCCGTGTCGGCGGTCAGCGCGTTGCGCGCGTCGCTGTGTGGAGGGCAGGGCGATGCGGCGTTCGATGCGTTGTTTGCCGGTCCCGATCTGGCCGAACGCCATGGCATGGTTGCGTCACGCCGCCGATAGCGCCTAGACGCGGCGAAACGCCGACAGTCCGAAAGAAAGCGCCATGTCCGACCGGTTCGACAAGTCCCGCCTGCCCAGCCGCCATGTCTCGGTCGGTCCCGAGCGCGCGCCGCATCGCAGCTATTATTATGCGATGGGTCTTACGGAGGAGGAAATCGCCCGGCCGTTCGTGGCGGTGGCGAGCGCCGGCAATGACAGCGCACCGTGCAACACCACGCTGGATGCGCAGGCCGATATCTGCCGCGAAGGCGTGGTGGCGAATGGCGGGATGCCGCGCCGGTTCAACACCATCACCGTGACGGACGGGATCGCGATGGGCCATCAGGGGATGAAATCCTCGCTGGTCAGCCGCGAGGTGATCGCGGATTCGGTGGAATTGTCGGTGCGCGGGCATTGTTACGACGCGCTGGTCGCCTTTGCGGGGTGCGACAAGTCGTTGCCGGGCATGATGATGGCGATGCTGCGGCTGAACGTGCCGTCCATCTTCGTCTATGGCGGGTCGATCCTGCCCGGACGCTATGACGATCGCGACGTGACCGTGGTCGACGTGTTCGAGGCGGTGGGGCAACATGCGGCGGGCAATTGTCCGTTGAAGGATCTGACCGCGCTGGAGAAGGTCGCCTGTCCGGGGCATGGCGCGTGCGGCGGGCAGTTCACCGCCAATACCATGGCGTGCGTGGGCGAGGCGATCGGGCTGTCGCTGCCGAACAGCAACATGATGCCGGCCCCCTATCGCGGGCGTGACGAGATTGCGCGCGCGGCGGGGCATCAGGTGATGAACCTGCTCGAATGGAATCTGCGCCCGCGCGATATCTGCACGCGCGAAGCGTTCGAAAATGCCGCGCGGATCGTGGCGGCGACGGGCGGGTCCACCAATGGCGGGCTGCATCTGCCGGCGATGGCGAATGAGGCGGGGATCGATTTCGACCTGTTCGACGTAGCCGAGATCTTCAAGACCACGCCTTACATCGCCGATCTGAAGCCGGGCGGGCGCTATGTCGCCAAGGACATGCATGAGGCGGGCGGCGTCTATATGCTGATGAAGACGCTGCTGGCCGAAGGGCTGCTGCATGGCGATTGCATGACGGTGACCGGCAAGACGCTGGGCGAGAATATCGATCAGGTGACGTGGAACCCCGACCAGAAGGTGATCTACGACGCGAAGACCCCGCTCAGCCCGACCGGCGGCGTGGTGGGCCTGCGCGGCACGCTGGCGCCCGATGGCGCGATCGTGAAGGTGGCGGGGATGCACCGGCTGGTGTTCGAAGGGCCGGCGCGCGTGTTCGATTGCGAGGAGGATTGCTTCGCGGCAGTCGAGGCGCGGCAGATCGAGGACGGTGCGGTGATCGTGATCCGCTATGAAGGGCCGAAGGGCGGGCCGGGGATGCGCGAGATGCTGTCCACCACCGCCGCGCTCTATGGCCAGGGGCTGGGTGAGCGGGTGGCGCTCATCACCGACGGGCGTTTTTCCGGCGGCACGCGCGGTTTCTGCATCGGCCATGTCGGGCCGGAGGCCGCCGATGGCGGGCCGATCGCATTGGTGCAGGATGGCGATCTGATCCGGATCGATGCCGAACAGGGGACGATCGACCTGCTGGTGGATGCGGAGATTTTGGCCGAGCGGCATCGCGATTGGCGGCCGCGCGTCAATGATTATGGCGCGGGGGCGCTGTGGCGTTATGCGCAGAATGTCGGCCCGGCCTGGGCGGGGGCGGTGACGCATCCCGGCGCGCGGGGCGAACGGCACATCTATGCGGACATCTGATGTCCTGTTGCTCATCGCCGCCTTGCCGGTCGCCGCGTGCGACCGGGCCGTGGACCCGCGCGTGGCGGCGGGTGCGCTGACCGAGGCGGATGACGCGAAGGGCAGGATCCCGTGCCGGCTGGGCGGGGCGCGTGCGTTTACGCCGGTGTGCACTGCGGAACGCGCGGATCGTGTGCTGACCTTGCGCGGGCCGGATGGCGGGTTCCGCCGGATCCGGTTGAGCGCGGACGGGCGTGGCATCACGACGGCGGACGGCGCGGAACCGGCGCGCGTGCGGCGCACGGCGGACGGCGCGCTGGAAGTGGCGGTGGCGGATGACCGTTACCGGCTGCTGGCACGATGACGATGGCGCGCCCGATCCTGACGGCGGCGGCGATGCGCGCGGCGGAAGCGGCGTCGGGCGTGCCGGTCGGCGTGCTGATGGAGCGCGCCGGGGCGGCGGTGGCGGAAGCGGTGTGGCGTTATGCGGCTGGCGCGCCGACGCTGATCGTCTGCGGGCCGGGCAATAATGGCGGGGATGGCTATGTCGTCGCGCGGTTGCTGCGTGCGCGGGGTATGGCGGTGACGGTGGCAGCATCGGGTGATCCACGGACGGAGGCGGCGCGTGCGGCGCGGGGCGCGTGGGATGGACCGGTCGGTGCGCTGCCGGAGGCGGTGGCGCAGCCGGTACTGGTGGATGCGCTGTTCGGAACCGGGCTGACGCGCGGGTTGGATGCTGCGACGCTGACGTCGCTTGGCCGGCTTGCGGCGGGTGCGCGGCACAAGATCGCAATCGACCTGCCGAGCGGCGTGGACAGCGACGGTGGCAGCCGTTTCGATTGCACGTTGCCCGCAATGGACCTGACGGTTGCGCTGGGCGCGTTGAAGCCCGCGCATCGGTTGCAGCCGGCGGCGGCGCTATGCGGTCGGGTGGCGGTGGCCGATCTCGGGTTGGGCGACGTCGCTTCGGATCTGGTGGAGATTTCGCGGCCACATCTGACCGCGCCGGGACCGGCGGATCATAAATATACGCGCGGGCCGGTGGCGGTCGTTGCCGGGGCGATGGCGGGTGCGGCCTTGCTGGCGGCGACGGCGGCGCAGCGGGCGGGATCGGGTTATGTGCAGTTGGTGGGCAGCACGCAGGCCGGTGGTCTGCACGCGCTGGTGCGCCATGCGGGGACCGACACTGTGTCCGACCGGCGCGTGGGGACGGTGCTGTGCGGGCCGGGGATGGGCGACGGGGACCGGGCGGCGTTCGACGCGGCATTGGCGTCCGGTCGTCCGCTGGTGCTGGATGCGGGCGCGCTGCGGATGGTGTCCGTCGCGGCGTTGCGCGCGCTGCCGCACCGGGCGATCCTGACCCCGCATGAGGGCGAGTTTGCGGGTCTGTTCGGATCGCTGCCGGGCGACCGGATCGCGCGGGCGCGTGCCGCCGCCGAACGGGCGCAGGCGGTGGTGGTGCTGAAGGGCGCGGATACGGTGGTGGCGTCGACGGACGGGCGCGCGGCGATTGCGCCGCCGGCTCCGGGCTGGCTCGCCACGGCGGGCACGGGCGACGTACTGGCAGGAATCATGGCGGCGATGCGCGCGCGGATCGACGATCCGTTCGTGGCGGCGCAGGCGGCGGTCTGGATCCACCAGAATGCAGCCGAAGCGGCAGGCGCGGTGCTGGTCGCCGACGATCTGGCCGATCATATCGGGAAAGCGGTAATCGAATGTCTGTAAACGAAATCGTCCGCATTGCGGGCAATGGCGAAGGCGTCACCGCCGATGGCCGTCACGCGCCGCTGGCCGCGCCGTTCGATATCCTCGACGATTTTGGCGTGATCGAACCGGGGCCGCATCATCAGGTGCCGCCTTGCCGGCATTTCCCGAAATGCGGCGGGTGTCAGTTGCAGCATGTCGACGAGGCCGGGATGCGATGGTTCATCGCCGACCGGATCGCGGGCGCGCTGGCATCGCAGCAGATCGACCGGCCCGACATGCCGCCCGCCACGCTGTCGCCGCCGCGCAGCCGCCGCCGCGCATCGATGAAGGCCGAACGTTTCGGCAAGCAGGTGCTGATCGGGTTCAACGAGCATGAGACGCACAAGATCGTCGACATGCATGAATGCCATGTGCTGGCCCCCGAACTGTTCGCGCTGGTCGCCCCCCTGCGCGGGTTGATGACGCTGCTGATGCCGCCACGGAAGGGAAAGGCGGAAATCTGGATGACGCTGACCGATCAGGGTGTCGACCTGATGATCGAGAAGGTGAAGATCGAGGGGCTGGCGGCGACCGAGGCGCTGACCGACTTCGCGCAGGCGCACAGGCTGGCGCGGCTTTCGATCGACGAGGGGCATGGCCCGGAAACGCGCTGGGAGCCGCGCCCGGTGACGGTGTCGTTCGATGGGGTTGCCGTGCCGGTGCCGGTCGGCGGGTTCCTGCAGGCGACGGCGGATGGCGAGGCGGCGCTGCGGACAATCGTGGAAGCGCATGTCGGCGATGCGAAGACGGTGGCGGATCTGTTCGCGGGTCTCGGCACCTTCGCGGTGCCGCTGGCGGCGCGGGCGAAGGTCTATGCCGCGGAGGGCGCGCGCGGATCGGCGGCGGCACTGAAGGGGGCGGGCGGCGGACGGCAATTGCCCCTGTTCGTCGAACATCGCGATCTGTTTCGCCGGCCGCTGACGGTGGCGGAACTGGACCGGTTCGATGCGGTGGTGATCGATCCGCCGCGCGCCGGTGCGCGAGAGCAGATGCCCGCGCTGGCCGCCGCGACGCGGGTGCAGCGTCTGGCCTATGTGTCGTGCAACCCGGCCACCTTCGCGCGCGATGCCAAGGATCTGATCGCGGGCGGATGGGTGCTGGAACGCGTGGTGCCGGTGGGGCAGTTTCGCTGGTCGACGCATGTCGAACTGGTCGGGCTGTTCGGACGTGACGCGGGGCATGTGCCTGCGCCGGGCGGGGTGCAGCTGGACGTGCGGGGGTGGATCAAGGCGGGGTGAGGCTTGGCCTTCCTTTCATCACGGCATGATCCGCTTGTCCCGAGCGTAGTCGAGGGATTTCTTCGAGCGTAGTCGAGAAGGTCGATGTCGGAGACCTCGGCTTCGCTCGGTCCGTCCCTCGACTGCGCTCGGGATGGACGGATTTCCATAATGCCTTTTTCTATCCCCCGACGATGATCTCCGGTTCGTGTCCGACCGGAAACGTCACAGATCTAGCAATGAAACACAGGCGCGCTGCTTCGGCGTGGAGCGTGCGGGCCTGTTCGGGATCGCAGCCTGGCGCGATCGTGACGATCGGGCGCAGGATGACGGAGGTGAACTGCCCCGATCCGTCCGGCTGTTCCGCCATCGTGCCGGTCGCGGCGTCGCGATAGGCGGTGACGATGATCCCGGATGTCGCACAGAGGTGCAGATACCAGAGCTGGTGACAGGCGGCGAGTGAGGCAACCAATAGCTCTTCCGGGTTCCAGCGCGCGGGGTCACCGCGGAAGGCGGGGTCGGCGGACCCTGCGATGGGGGGCTTGCCGGGCGCGCTCAGATCATAGGCGCGGTCATAGGCGGTGTAGCTGCGCGTCCCCGCGCCGCGGTCGCCGGTCCACTCCAGCGTGACGGGGTAGTGATGCTGTTTCGCCATCCTACAGCCCCTGCATGTCGCGAGCGTCGCTCGGCAGGCGGACGGTGAGCATGGACAGCGATCCGTCGAGCAGGATCTGGCAGGCGAGGCGGCTGGTGCGCGTGACATGGGGGGCGAGGTCGAGCAGGTCGTCTTCCTGCTCCGATGCGGGGGGGAGCCGATCGAAATCATCGGCCGTGACGATGACGTGGCAGGTGGAACAGGCCATCTGGCCTTCGCAGGTTCCCTCCAGCGGCTGGCCGATCGATTGCGCGATTTCGAGCAGGCGCGTGCCGTCCGGAGCATCGGTTTCGGCGGCGGGCGTGCCGTCCGGGGTGAGGAAGCGGATGCGGGTCATGCGGCGAAGGCTTTCTGTGCGGTGGCGGCCTGCGCGATGCGTGCGGCAGCCAGATCGATTTCATCAATCGTGGTGTAGCGGCCGAAGCCGAGGCGGATGGTGGCGCGCGCCTGCGCATCGGTGAGGCCGATCGCGCGCAGGACATGGCTGGGGCGGCCCGATCCGCTGGCGCAGGCCGATCCGGCCGAGAAGGCGACATCGCGCAATTCGGAAATGAGGCGGGCGGCGTCGACGCCGTCGCGACGCAGGCTGAGATTGCCCGGATAGCGGTGGTCGGTCGATCCGTTGACGGTCCAGTCGGGCAAGGCGGCGCGCAGCCGGGCGGCGAGGGCGGCGACATGCGCGGCGTCTTCCGCGGCGCGCTCCGCAGCAACGCGCGCCGCCGCGCCGAAGCCCGCGCAGAGCATGGGCGAGAGCGTGCCCGAGCGGACCCCGCCTTCCTGCCCGCCGCCATGCAGCAGCGGTTCCAGCGTCAGCCCGTTACGGACGAACAGCGCGCCGATCCCCTTGGGGCCGTGGATCTTGTGCGCGGAGATTGCGATCATGTCGGCTGGCGGCAGGGGGACGCGGCCATAGCCTTGCACCGCGTCGCATAACAGCAGCGCACCGGCGGCGCGGACCATATCCGCGATCAGGCCCAGTGGCTGGATTGTGCCGATCTCGTTATTGACCAGCATCGCGGCGACGATGCCCGTGCGGGCGTCGATGGCGGCGGCGGCGACGTCCAGATCGATCAACCCGTCCGTGCCGACCGGGAGCACGACGCGCTCCACGCCCTGACGCGAGAGCCAGTCCACCGTATCCAGCGTGCAGGCATGTTCGGTGGCGATCGTCACGATTCGGCGGCGATCGGCGGGCAGCGCGGCGATGGCGGATTTGAGCGCCCAGTTGATCGCTTCGGTCGCGCCGGAGGTGAAGAGGAGCCGGCCCTTCGCCAACGCCGGATCGGCAGCGGCGATGCGGACGCGCGCCGCCTCCACCGCGGCGGCGGCGGCGCGGCCGGCGCGGTGCGGGGAGTGCGGGTTGGCGAAACCGTCCTCCGCCAGCCAGGGCAGCATGGCAGCGCGCGCTTCGGACGCGAGCGCGGTCGATGCCTGATAATCGAGATAGATCATGCCGCCGCCTGTCGCCGGAAGGTGGCATAGACGGTGAGGAAGGCGTCGATGTCGGCTGCGCTGGTTTCGCGCCCGATGCTGACGCGGATCGTCTCGCGCGCGGCGACTTCGTCCATGCCCATCGCGGCCAGGACATGGCTGGGTTTCAGACTGCCCGACGAACAGGCGCTTCCCGCCGACACCGCGATGCCCGCCATGTCGAGCCGGATCAACTGGCTGGTGGCGGCGATGCCGGGCAGACGATAGGCACCGATTGTCGCAAGGCGGGGCGCGTCGGCGGCGATGACGATCCCACCTGTCGCGGCGATGCCGGTTTCCAGACGGGCGCGAAGCGCCGCCGCGTCTGTCATCCAGTCGCCACGTTCCGCGATCGCCGCGGCCATGCCGAGCACCGCAGGGAGATTCTCCGTCCCGCCGCGATAGCCCTGCTCCTGCCCGCCGGACGGCGCGAGCGTGGCGAGATCGCGGACCAGCAGCGCGCCAATCCCCGGCGGACCGCCAAATTTATGCGCGGACACGGCGATGAAATCAGCAGGCGGCAGCGCGATCTTGCCGGCGCTCTGCGCACAGTCGGCGAGCAGCAGGTCGCCATTGCCCCGGATCGTTTCGGCCAGCGCATCCAATGGTTGCAGGACGCCGGTTTCGTTGTTGGCGGACTGGATCGCGTAGAGCGTGCGTGCGCCCGCTAGGCTGACCGGGGGGGCGACGACGCCATTGCGATCCGTCGCGAGGCGTGGCCCGTCCGTGATGCGCAGCACGGCATCATGCTCGACCGTCGATGCGATCCGCCGGTCCACCTTTGCCCGCGTCGATGCGATGGCCACCGCCTCGCTTGCGCCGCTGGTGAACAGCAGGGCATGCGGCCAGTCGAGCGCACCCGCGATACGCGCGCGGGCATCCTCCAGCATGGCGCGGGCGGCGCGACCGGCAGCGTGGGGCGAGGAGGGGTTGGCCCAGCGTTCCAGCCCGTCCGCCATCGCTGCGCGCGCCGCCGCCGAAACCGGCGCGGTGGCGGCATGATCGAGATAGATACACGGTCCCGTAATGACTCGTCTCCGAAGATTGCGGTTGGACCGCACTTCCCCATATAGGAGCACGCAGAACCGCGCACCCTTCCCGGTCGTGCGCAACCCGAAAAGCAGGTGCGATGCCCGAAGTCATTTTCCCCGGTCCCGAAGGTCGTCTCGAAGGCCGTTTCCAGCCCGGACCCCGCCCGCGCGCGCCCGTCGCCATGATCCTGCATTCGCACCCGCAGGCCAATGGCACGATGAACAACCGCATGGTCCAGTCGCTGTACCAGACCTTCGTGAAGCGCGGCTTCGCGACGTTGCGGTTCAATTTCCGTGGTGTCGGCAAATCGCAGGGCGTGTTCGATAATGGCGTCGGCGAATTGTCCGATGCCGCTTCCGCGCTCGACTGGGTGCAGTCCATCCATCCCGAGGCGCAGACGACCTGGATCGCGGGCGTCAGCTTCGGCGCGTGGATCGGGATGCAGTTGCTGATGCGCCGGCCCGAGATCAAGGGCTTCATCTCGATCGCCCCGCCCGCCAACATGTATGACTTCACCTTCCTCGCACCCTGCCCGTCATCCGGGATCATCATCCAGGGCGAGGCGGACGAAGTGGTGACGCCGGGCGCGGTGCAGAAGCTGGTCGACAAGTTGCGGACCCAGCGGCACATCACCATCCATCACGACACCATTCCCGGCGCGAACCATTTCTTCGAGAATGAGCAGCCGCAGTTGATGCGCTCGGTCGACAATTATCTCGACATGCGCCTGAAGGGTTGACGTTCCGGCCGGCTGTTCCCGCTCAGGGGGCGGCCGGCAGCGTCAGGATGACGACGTTGCCGATGAAGACGATGCCGGCGACGATCATCAGCACCCCACGTTGCCGGTCGCCGCGGCGGAACAGCAGGGTTCCGCCGACCAGCAGCGCAAGGGCCGCGATCATGAGGATGGTCGGGACGAAGGCATTGGAGGCGGTCATGGGCGGGCCTTAGCCTTCCTGTCTGGGCTTTTCACCTTTTCCTTCCGCACCGTTCGCTTCAAGAACGACCGCGCTTGAAGGTTCTCGACCGGCTTGAACCGAACGGGCGCGGGAATCGGAACAGCCCAACGGAAATCGTTACGAGAACGAATCGCTGTCGCCATGCGTTTCCCTCTCGCACAGCGTCCTTCAAAGTCAGGCCAGTCATGACCATCCTCGTCCATCATCTTGAAAACTCGCGGTCGCAGCGGATCCTGTGGCTGCTGGAGGAACTCGGCCTGCCTTACGAGGTGCGGCGGTACGAGCGCGATCCCAAGACGATGATGGCCCCGCCCGAACTGAAGGCGGTGCATCCGCTGGGCAAAGCACCGATGATTGAGGATGGCGGGCGCGTGATCGTAGAGACGGCGGCGATCGTGGAATATCTGGTGGAGAAGGCAGGGGGCAAGCTCGGCCCGCCCGGCAATCGCGATGCGGCGCTGCGCTATCGCCAATATCTGCATTATGCCGAAGGATCGATGATGCCGCCGCTTCTGGCCTTGCTTGTGCTGGGGAAGCTGGGCGTGCTGGGTCTGCCCGCCAAAAAGCCGGTGCAGGGGATGCTGGACACGCATCTCGACTGGCTGGAAACCGAGCTGACCGACCGGCCCTGGTTTGCCGGCAACGACTTCACCGCCGCGGATGTCATGATGAGTTTCCCGATCGAGGCATCGCGGTCCCGCGCCGGGCTGGACGGCGGAAGGCCGCATCTGATCGACTGGCTGGAACGGTGTCAGGCGCGGCCGGCTTATGGCCGCGCACTCGAACAGGGCGGACCTTATGCCTATGCATGAGACCCGTTGCGCGAAGACCTACCGATTTGCTTGAGAAGCGGCGGGTGGTCGATTAAGCCGGTCGGCATGACATCGACCAACGATCTTCGCCGTTCCTTCCTCGACTATTTCGGAGGCGAGGGGCACCGTGTCGTCCCCTCCGCACCGCTGGTGCCGCAAAATGATCCGACATTGATGTTCGTGAATGCGGGCATGGTGCCGTTCAAGAATGTGTTCACTGGGCTGGAGACGCGGCCTTATGTCACCGCCACATCCTCGCAGAAATGCGTGCGGGCGGGTGGCAAGCATAATGATCTCGACAATGTCGGCTATACGGCGCGGCATCACACCTTCTTCGAAATGCTCGGCAATTTCTCGTTTGGCGATTATTTCAAGGAACAGGCGATCACCCATGCCTGGACCCTGCTGACCAAGGAATGGGGGCTGGATCCGAACCGGCTGACCGCGACCGTCTATCATACCGATGACGAGGCGTTCGACCTGTGGCGCAAGATTGCCGGGCTGCCGGAACAGCGCATCATCCGCATTCCGACCGCCGACAATTTCTGGGCGATGGGCGATACCGGCCCCTGCGGTCCCTGTTCCGAGATTTTCTACGACCATGGCGATCATATTCCCGGCGGCCCCCCCGGCAGCCCGGACGAGGATGGCGACCGGTTCGTCGAAATCTGGAACCTGGTGTTCATGCAATATGACCAGGTGACGAAGGAAGAGCGCGTCTCGCTGCCGCGGCCGTCGATCGATACGGGCATGGGGCTGGAGCGGATCGCCGCGGTCATGCAGGGCGTGACCGACAATTACGACACCGATACGTTCCGCGCGCTCATCGCCGCTTCGTCCGAACTGACGCGGACCGAGGCGACGGGCGCGACCAAGGCGTCGCACCGGGTGATCGCCGATCATCTCCGCGCATCGGGCTTTCTGGTCGCGGACGGCGTGCTGCCGGCCAATGAGGGGCGCGGCTATGTGCTGCGCCGGATCATGCGGCGGGCGATGCGCCATGCCCATCTGCTGGGAGCGGCCGAACCGCTGATGCACCGGCTGGTGCCGTCGCTGATCGCGGAGATGGGCGTGGCCTATCCCGAACTGGTGCGCGCGCAGCCGCTGATCGAGGAGACGCTGAAGCTGGAGGAAACACGCTTCCGCCAGACGCTCGCCAACGGGTTGCGCCTGCTGGACGACGCCACCGCCGATATGCCGGCGGACGGCGAACTGGACGGGCGCGTCGCGTTCAAGCTCTACGACACGTTCGGTTTTCCTTATGATCTGACGGAGGACGCGCTGCGGGCGCAGGGTCGCACCGTCGATCGGGCCGGCTTCGACGCGGCGATGGGCGAGCAGAAGGCGGCGGCGCGCGCGGCGTGGAAGGGATCGGGCGAGAAGGCATCGGACGAGATCTGGTTCGATATCGCCGAGGAACTGGGAAGCACCGAATTCACTGGTTATTCGGGCCATGAGGGCGACGCCAAGGTCGTCGCGATCGTACGCGAAGGGGCGCGCGTGGACGCGGCCAACACCGGCGAATCGGTGACGATCCTGACCAACCAGACGCCCTTCTACGGCGAAAGCGGTGGCCAGACCGGGGATGCCGGTACGATCACCTCCGATGGCGGGCTGCACGCAACCGTGACCGATACCGGCAAGCCGCTCGGGCGGTTGCACGCGCATCGCACGCGGATCGAGGCGGGGCGCGTTGCGGTCGGTGATACAGTGCATCTGGCGGTCGATGTGGCGCGCCGTGCGCGGATCCGCGCCAACCACAGCGCGACGCATCTGCTCCACGCGGCGTTGCGGCACCGGTTGGGCGCGCATGTCGCGCAGAAAGGCAGCCTTGTTGCCGAGGAACGGCTGCGCTTCGACTTCTCACAGCCGCGCCCGATGACGGCCGACGATATTGCGGTGGTCGAAGCCGAGGTGAACCGGCATATCCGCGAGAATGATGCGGTCACCACGCGGCTCATGACGCCGGACGAGGCGATCGCCGAGGGTGCCATGGCGCTGTTCGGCGAGAAATATGGCGATGAGGTCCGCGTGCTTTCCATGGGCCGGGGCGACGACGCGACCTATTCGGTCGAGCTGTGCGGCGGCACCCATGTCAACGCGCTGGGCGATATTGGGCTGTTCAAGATCGTCGGTGAGAGCGCAGTGTCGTCGGGCGTCCGCCGGATCGAGGCGCTGACGGGCGAGGCGGCGCGGCTATGGCTGACCGCGCGCGAGGACCGGTTGCGCGAGATTGCGGCGACGCTGCGGACGTCGCCCGACGAAGCCGCCGGCCGCGTACAGGCGCTGATCGAGGATCGCCGCCGGCTGGAGCGCGAACTGGCCGAAGCGAAGAAGGCGCTGGCGACGGGTGGCGGCGGCGGGACGCCCCCTGCGGAAGCGGAGACGGTGGCGGGCATCGCCTTTGTCGGGCAGGTGCTGGACGATTTCGATCCGAAGGGCCTGCGCGGGCTGGTGGACGAAGCCAAGCAGCGCATCGGTTCGGGCGTCGTCGCCATCGTTGCGGTCAAGGATGGCCGGGCGTCGGTCGCGGTGGGCGTGACGGCGGATCTGCTGGCGGCGCAGAGCAGCGTCAATCTGGTGAAGGCGGCGGTGGCTGCGCTGGGCGGGCAGGGCGGCGGCGGCCGTCCCGATATGGCGCAGGGTGGTGGCCCGGACGGTACTGCGGGTCTAGCGGCGATTGCGGCGGTGCGCGCGGCGTTGGTGGAGACGACCGTTACGGCGTGAGTTGGGGCGCGCTCGTTCGGTTGAGCGAGCCTCCCGTTCGGTTCGAGCCTGTCGAGAACGCTGCGCGAAGTTCTCGACAGGCTCCGATCGAACGGAGTTATGTCTGATGACATGAGATCGATCCGTTCATCCTGAGTAGCCATTGAGCTTGTCGATACGGGTCTTCGACAAGTTCAGCCCCTACTCAGCACGAACGGTTTCACCTCAAATCATCATGTTATAGGAACAAGCTTTGCGGCCGGTTCTATCAGGGTTGATCGTGGCCTAACGCTCCGGCCCGTCCGTCTTGCGCGCTGCAATGGCCTGGCGCTCGCGTTCCCATTCGCGCCGGATTTTCTGCGTGTGGCCGCTTTGTCCGCCCGAGCCGTCCGGGCTGCTGCCGTTGATGCGGCCGCTTCGCGCGGCTTCTTCTGCATCGGCGCTGCGTATGCCCCATGCGGTTGCTGCGCCGGCCTTGCGCTCTTGCGGTTCGGCACGGATGACGCCGGGGATCCGGAACGGATCTTCGCGGTTGCGCGCGCAGACGAGGATCGATTCGGCAACCCGGTTGCGGGTCGGGCAGGGCGGTACGGCTTCGGTCATGCGCCGGGCGCGGGCCATGGCCTGATCGGCGCGGGGGGCCGGCTGCGCGATCAGGGGCGATGCGAACAGCGCGGCGACTGCTATGCCATGATTGGTACAAGCCGGTTTGCGTCGGCGAACCGGATCATCGGGGGTCACTCGACCGTACCTTCGGCAGGGAGATCGCTCAGACGGCGGCGCTGGAGGCGGGGTTCATGGTCGATCGCGCTCATCTCCATGATCTTGCTGCGCAGTTCGGCGCGTTTGGTGTGGATCGATGCGATCACCGGCCCCATCGCTACCCCCAGATCGACCAGCACCGCTTCAGATAATTGCAGTGAGCTTTCGAGCGTTTCCGGCACCGCATCGGTCACGCCGGCACGGTAGAGTTCGGCCGCATGGCGCGGATCGCGGGCGCGCGCGACGATGGTGAGCGTGGGGTGCAGATCGCGCACCTTGCGCGTGATGCGGACGAGCTGCACCGGATCGTCCATCGTCAGCACCAGCGCGGCGGCATGGTCCAGCCGCAATCGTTCGATCATCCCCGGCCGCGCGATATCACCGAATTGCGCGTTGTAGCCCCGGCTGTGGGCATGGGCGATCGAATCGATATCGGCCTCGATCGCGACATAGGGCTGGTGATGGGCATCGAGCATCTGCGCGACCAGCCGGCCGACGCGGCCGCATCCGATGATGACGGTGCGTCCCGCTTCGTCTTCGTCGTCCGAGATGTCGGCTTGCCCGGCACGTTCGGCGCGGCGCGACACATCGCTGCCGATCCGCGCCAGCAACGGCGTGATCGTCAGACCGAGCGCGGTGACGATCTGCCAGAAGGAGGCGGTCGACGGCTGGATCAGCTGCGCCTGCGCCGCGGTGGCCAGCACGATCAATGTCGTTTCGGAGGGTGACGACATGAGCAGGCCGACTTCCGCCGCCACCCCGCGCCGCGCGCCGCGCAGGCGGAGCAGCAGTGCGGTCACGATCGCCTTCACCGCGACGACCCCGACGATCGCCGTGGTGAGCGACACCCAGCTTGCAGAAATGACGCGCAGATCAAGCGACATGCCGACCGTGATGAGGAACACGCCCAGCGCCAGCCCGCGGAAGGGCGCGGTCATCGCCTCGACCTCGGTATGATAATCGGTTTCCGCGATCAGGATGCCGGCGAGCAGCGCGCCGACAATGGGCGACAGACCGGCGGCGCTGGTGCCGACGCTGGCGAGGATCACGACCAGCAGGCTGGCGGCGAGAAACAGTTCGGGGCTTTTGGTACGCGCGGCCTGCGCGAACAGGCGGGGCAGGAGCAGCCGGCCCAGAATGAGCATGGCGGCGACGGTGGTGGTGCCGATCAGCAACGTGCGGACCAGACCGTCCCATCCGCTATCGGTGGCGATCGGGGCGAGTGCGCCGAGCAGGAAGATGATCGGCACCAGCGCCAGATCCTCGAACAGCAGCATTGCGAACGCTGCCTTGCCGACCGCGCTGCGCATTCCTGCAATGGGGAGAACCAGCGCGGTGGAGGACAAAGCGAGCGCGAGGCCGAGGCCCATTGCGCCCGATGGTTCCTGCCCGATCAGATAGAGCGCGCCGCCGATCAGGCCCGCCGACAGCAGCAATTCCGCCGCGCCCAGTCCGAACACATCGACACGCATCGACCAGAGTCGCCGGAACGACAATTCCAGTCCGATCGAGAAGAGCAGCAGAATGATGCCGAATTCCGCGAACGGCTCGATCGAATGCGGATCGGAAATGGTGATGTGATAAAGCCACGGAAACCGGCCGGAGAGCGACCCCAGCCCGGCCGGGCCGACCAGCATCCCGACGAGGATGAAGCCGATCACCGGATTGACCCGCGCACGGGCGAAGGCCGGGATCACCAGCCCCGCCGCGCCAAGGATGACGAGCGCGTCGCTGAACGCGTCGGAATTGATCGGAAGTGCCATGCACCGACTTTTCGGCATTCGACGCCGTCTGTCACCCCTTTACCGCAACTGCGGCGGTTTTACCCGCCGCCGGGGTTGCGCGTGCCCATCGGCCGGCTGTCGACCGGCGGCATCGCGCCGGGCGGACGATGGCTCCAGTCGATCGCATACAGGTCGAACCGGCGATCGGCGAGGTTGCGGACCGTGCCTTCGGCGCGTGCCCAGGTCAGATCGGCCAGATTGACGTCCGCAATCGTCAGCGTCTCGACATTCTCGGTCGATTCCGCGGCGATACCGTCGCGCGCAAAGGGAAAGTCGCAGGGCGTCAGGATCGCCGACTGGGCATATTGGATGTCCATATTGTCGACATTGGGGAGATTGCCGACATTGCCCGACATGACGACATAGCATTGATTTTCGATCGCCCGCGCCTGAGCGCAATAGCGGACGCGCAGATAACCCTGCCGACTGTCGGTGCAGAAGGGCACGAAGATGATTCGCGCGCCCTCATCGACCAGCCGCCGTGCAAGCTCCGGAAACTCGCTGTCGTAACAGATCAGCACCCCGATCGGGCCGCAGTCGGTCTGGATCGTATCGATCGAGTCGCCGCCCTTGATCTTCCACCAATAACGCTCGTTTGGCGTGGGGTGGATCTTCTCCTGCTCATGCACCGATCCGTCGCGCAGGCAAACATAGGCGATGTTCTGGATATCGCCATCCTTGGCACGCGTGGGGTGCGATCCGCCAATGATATTGACGTTATATTCCAGTGCCATACGACTGAGTTCGACGACCAGAGGCGCGGTATGCTCGGTCAGCCGGTCGATCGCTTCCATCGGGCTGAGCGTCTTCTTCTCGAAGGACAGCAGGGACAGCGTGAAAAGCTCTGGAAAGACGACGAAATCCGCCTTGTAGTCCGAGGCCACGTCGACGAAATATTCCACATTTCGCACGAAATCGGCGAAGTCGGTCACGGCGCGCGCCTGAAACTGGACGGTCGCGAGGCGGACGCTTTCGATGTCGCGCGGCACGCGGAACTTGGGCGCCTCGTTCGGGTCGACATAGGGATTGCGCCAAATCATCAGCGCGGCGGCGCCACCCGATTGTTTGTCCTTCGGCAGATATTGCGGCAGCACGCGCACCGCCTCGAAGCCGTTCGCAAGCTGGAACCCGATCACCGGATCGCGCAATGTCCCCGCGCGAACCTCATCCAGATAGGCTTCCGGACCCTCGACCTTGTCGCGAACCTTGCGATAGCCGGGCAGGCGGCCGCCAAAGGCGATGCCACGCAACTCCAGCCGTTCCGCCAAGGTCCGCCGCGCTTCGTAAAGTCGCTTGCCGATGCGCAGGCCGCGCCGTTCGGGATCGACGCACATTTCAAACCCGTAAAGCCAGTCGCCGGTCGGGTCATGCCGCGATCCGAAACCGTTGCCGGAAATCTGTTCCCAGTCATGCGGGGCCATCACGACCTGTTCGTCCAGCCGCGACGAGGCGCAATAGCCGACAATGGCATCGTCATATTCGGCGACGAACTGCCCATCGGGGAAATTGTTGATCTGCCCCCGGATCTGGCCAGCCGTGTAACTGCCCATATGCGGATAGACGCGGGCGACCAGCGCCACGATCGCGTCCGCATCCGCCGGCAACGCGACGCGCACCATCAACCGTGCGCGTGTCCTGTCTTTCATATCATTCCCCCGATCCGGTCATTCATGACAGGAACGGGGGAATGAAACCAGCGTTCCGTCAGGCGGCGGGGGCCATGGCCTTTTCGAGATTCTGGACGATCGCCTCGAAGAACTGCTCCGTGGTCATCCAGTTCTGGTCAGGACCGATCAGCAAAGCGAGATCCTTGGTCATCGCACCCTGCTCGACGGTCTCGATGCAGACACGCTCCAGCGTCTCGGCAAACTTCGTCACCTCCGGCGTACCGTCGAACTGGCCGCGGAACTTGAGGCCGCCGGTCCAGGCGAAGATCGATGCGATCGGGTTGGTCGAGGTGGCCTTGCCTTGCTCGTGCATCCGGTAATGGCGCGTGACCGTGCCGTGCGCGGCTTCGGCCTCGACGGTCTTGCCATCGGGCGAAAGCAGGACCGAGGTCATCAGGCCCAGCGAGCCGAAGCCCTGCGCGACCTGATCCGACTGCACGTCGCCATCATAATTCTTGCACGCCCAGACGAACTTTCCGCTCCACTTGAGCGCCGATGCGACCATGTCGTCGATCAGGCGATGTTCGTAGACGATCTTCGCTTCGGCGAACTTGTCCTTGAATTCGGCGGCGAAAACCTCGGCGAACAGATCCTTGAAGCGACCATCATAGGCCTTGAGGATGGTGTTCTTGGTCGACAGGTACAGCGGCCAGCCGCGCTGCAACGCATAGTTCATTGACGCGCGGGCGAAATCGCGGATCGAATCGTCGAGGTTGTACATGCCCATGGCGACACCGGCGGAGGGATAGTTGAACACTTCCTCCTCGATCCGCTGGCCGTCTTCGCCTTCCCAGATCATCTTGAGCTTGCCGGGGCCGGGCACCTTGAAATCGGTCGCGCGATACTGGTCGCCAAAGGCATGGCGGCCGACGACGATCGGGTCGGTCCAGCCCGGGATCAGGCGGGGGACGTTCTGGATGACGATCGGTTCGCGGAAGACGACGCCGCCCAGAATGTTGCGGATCGTGCCGTTGGGCGACTTCCACATCTTCTTGAGGCCGAATTCCTCGACGCGGGCTTCGTCCGGCGTGATCGTCGCGCATTTCACGCCGACGCCATATTCCAGGATCGCCTTCGCGCTGTCGATCGTGACCTGATCGTCCGTCGCGTCGCGATTCTCCATGCCGAGATCGAAATATTTCAGGTCGATATCGAGATAGGGGAGGATCAGCCGCTCGCGGATCCACGCCCAGATGATGCGGGTCATTTCGTCGCCGTCGATTTCGACGACGGGCGTGTTTACCTTGATCTTGGCCATGCGCGGTCCGCCTTGTTCCGGGGGGAGTAAAGTCCCGCGTCGCTTACGGGACGATGCCAGCGGGATCAACCGGCGCGCCGCCGCTTCCCCCACGTCCTTGTCGGAATTCACCATAATGCTAGGGTGGCGGCATGACATCTCTCGAAAAGCCGGACGTCGGCACCACCACCATCAAATGGCGCTTCCCCTCGGTTCATCCGGACGGGCGCAAGTTCGTCCTGATCTCGGCGGCGATCACGATCGTGCTGCTCTTCTTCATCTGGGACGAACTGGGCTTCGCCTTCGTCGGCATCACCGCATGGGTCGCCGCCTTTTTCCGCGATCCGGTGCGCACCTCGCCCAAGGGCGAGGGGCTGATTATCGCTCCTGCGGACGGGCTGATTACGATGATCGTCACCGTGCCGCCGCCACGTGAACTGGAAGGTCCGGATGGGCTGGGCAGCCTGCCGATGACGCGCGTGTCGATCTTCATGAGTGTGTTCGACGTGCATATCAATCGGTCGCCGATCGCCGGGACGATCCGTCAGGTCGTCTATATCTCCGGCAAGTTCCTCAATGCCGATCTGGACAAGGCGAGCGAAGACAATGAGCGGCAGCACATCCTGGTCGAGGGTGCGGACGGGACGCGGATCGGCTTCACGCAGATTGCCGGGCTGATCGCCCGTCGCATCGTGCCGTTCGTGAAGCCGGGCGATGTCGTGGCGCGGGCGCAGCGGGTCGGACTGATCCGCTTCGGTAGCCGGGTGGATGTGTATCTGCCGGCGGGCACGCTGCCGCGCGTGACGCTGGGCCAACGCACGCTGGCGGGGGAAACCGTGCTGGCGAAGCTGGGCGAATCGGTGCTGGTCGAAGGCGTGGCGCAGTGAGGCGACCAATCCGGCGCGCCGGCCTCAAGGATCGTCCGCGACGCGGCATTCCGTTGCGCGCGGTCGCGCCCAATGCGGTGACGGCTCTGGCCTTATGCTTCGGCCTGTCGGGCGTGCGATTCGCCATCTCGGCCGCCGGCGGTGCGACGGGGGACTGGGAGAAGGCGCTGGCGTCGATCCTGTTCGCGGGCGTGCTGGACGGGCTGGACGGCCGGATCGCCCGGATGCTGAAAGGGGAAAGCCGGTTCGGGGCCGAACTGGATTCGCTGTCCGACGTGATCGCCTTCGGCGTATCGCCTGCGATCGTCATCTATCTCTGGTCGTTGCAGACCATGCCGCAATTTGGCTGGACCTTCTCGCTGGCCCATGCGGTGTGCTGCGCGTTGCGGCTGGCGCGGTTCAACGCGGCGATCGATATCAAGGAACAGCCGCATAAGTCGGCGGGCTTCATGACGGGCGTACCGGCACCGGCGGGGGCGGGGCTGATGCTGCTTCCGATGTATCTGTGGCTGTGGACCGGTCTCGGCATCTTCCGGGAATGGTATATGGTCGCGCCCTGGGTGGCGGCGGTCGCGTTCCTGATGGTGTCGGATATCGCCACGTTCAGCTGGAGCGCGCTCCGGTTGCGGCACGGGGTGCGCTTCGGCGCGCTGGCGGGCGTCGCCATTCTCGCGGGTGCGTTGATCAGTGCGCCCTGGGCGACGCTGACCGTCGCCAGCCTTGCCTATATCGCCGCCATTCCGTTCGGCATCGTCGCCTATCAGAAGGTCAGGCGGCTGCGCGAAGCGATGGCGTGAAGCGCTGCGTCCGCGTGCGGTTCACGACGCGGACACGGCGTTCGGGGCGCAGGGCGACGGGCGGCGTCTCGACTTCCAGCCGAAGCGCCCGCAAGATGTCGTCCCGCGCGGCGTTCAGCATCACCGTCAACCCGGCGGCGCAGGACAGGAACAGCATCGAAACCATGGTAAAAGCGAACAGATGAAGCATCAGAACCTCCTGGGCCGATAGGGCCGGAAACAGGGACCGATCAACCGTGAGGGAAACACGGCCAGTCGCGATATGTTCCTTTTGTTCCTCTTATGTTCCACGGTCAAGACTTGATTTGTGCAGAAATTGCGACTAGTCGCGCGGTCATTCCCCATGCAGGGCCTCATAAACCGGTGCCGCCGGCTCGCTTCGAGCTAAGGTCACTGCCCTGCAGAGGTATAACCGGAAGGAGACTATCCCATGGCGGTACCCACCGTCTCGATGCACGATCTGCTCGACGCAGGCGCCCATTTTGGCCACCAGACTCACCGCTGGAACCCCAAGATGAAGCCTTACATCTTCGGCGATCGTAACGGCATCCACATCCTCGATCTGTCGCAGACCGTGCCGCTGATGGCGCGCGCGCTCGACTTCATCGGCCAGACCGTCTCGCACGGCGGCAAGGTCCTGTTCGTCGGCACCAAGCGCCAGGCGCAGGAGCCGATCGCGGAAGCGGCACGGCGTTCGGGCCAGCATTATGTCAACCATCGCTGGCTGGGCGGGATGCTCACCAACTGGAAGACCATTTCCGGTTCGATCAAGCGCTACAAGTCGCTTGAAGAGCAGCTTTCGGGCGACACGCACGGCTTGACCAAGAAGGAAGTCCTCCAGCTGACGCGCGAGCGCGACAAGTTCGAGCTTTCGCTGGGCGGCATTCGCGACATGGGCGGCATTCCGGACGTGATGTTCGTGATCGACGCGAACAAGGAAGAGCTGGCGATCAAGGAAGCCAACACGCTGGGCATTCCCGTCGTCGCGATCCTCGATTCGAACGTCAGCCCCGACGGCATCGCCTTCCCGATTCCGGCGAACGACGATGCGGCCCGCGCATTGCGCTTGTATTGCGATGCGGTCGCGACCGCCGCGACGCAGGGCAACCAGGGTGGCCGCGCCGCCCGTGGCGAAGATCTGGGTGCGATGATGGACCCGCCGGCCGAAGAGGCACTGGCGACCGCATAATCGCGCCTTCGTGCCCCCGCGTCGAGGCGGGGGTCCGGTATCGATCCGTCGAGACTGGACCCCTGTGCTCATGCGGGGGTACGCATATCTGCAACAGGGCGCTGCCACTGGTTGGCGCGCCGATCAATTGAAGGGACAGGATATGGCGGACATTACCGCAGCAGCAGTCAAGGATCTGCGCGAGCGCTCGGGCGCCGGCATGATGGATTGCAAGAAGGCGCTGACCGAAAATGGCGGCGACATGGAAGCCGCCGTCGACTGGCTGCGCGCCAAGGGCCTCGCCACCGCCGCCAAGAAGTCCGGTCGTACCGCGGCCGAAGGTCTGGTCGGCGTGATCGTCGAAGGTAAGAAGGGCGCCGCGGTCGAGGTCAATTCCGAGACCGACTTCGTGTCCAAGAACGACCAGTTCCAGGACTTCGTCCGCACCGTGACCGGTCTCGCGTTGACCACCGGCGACGATATCGACGCGCTGAAGGCGACCGCCTATCCGTCCGGCGGCACCGTCGAGGAAAAGCTGACCGCGAACATCGCGACGATCGGTGAGAATCAAGCGCTGCGCCGCGCGCGCACCGTCGAAGTCACCAATGGTGCGGTCGTGGCCTATGTCCACAACGCCGCGACCACCGGCCTCGGCAAGATCGGCGTTCTCGTCGCGCTCGAAGGCGATGCGGATGTCCCCAAGATCGAAGCGCTCGGCAAGCAGTTGGCCATGCATATCGCCGCCGCCAGCCCGCAGGCGCTGACCGAGGAAGGCCTCGACGCCGCCCTCGTCGAGCGTGAGCGTGCGATCGCGATGGAGAAGGCCGCCGAGAGCGGCAAGCCCGCGAACATCATCGAGAAGATGGTGGAAGGCGCCGTGGCGAAGTTCCGTAAGGAAAACAGTCTTTTGAACCAGTTGTTCGTCATGGACAACAAGACGAAGATCGCCGACGTCGTCGCCGCTGCCGCCAAGGAGGCCGGTGGCTCGATCGCGCTGATCGATTATGTCCGGTTCCAGCTCGGCGAAGGCATCGAGCGCGAGACGAGCGACTTTGCCGCCGAAGTCGCCGCGGCATCGGGCGTCGGCCTGAAGGCCTGATTCTTCGGACCATGATGCGGTAAGGGGCGGGTGACATGGTCATCCGCCCTTTTCATATCCGCGCCCTTTACGCGATGATCGCGTCCCTTGGCACTTGCCATGTGCGCCCCTAAGGTGCGCGACACCCACACTCCCATGAATCGGATCTTCCCCCCGCATGACACGCCCGCGCTTCAACCGTATCCTGCTGAAGCTTTCGGGCGAGGTGCTGATGGGCAGCCGCCAGTTCGGGATCGATACCGATACGGTGGCACGGGTCGCCGAGGAGATTGCGGGCGTCGCGCGCGAGCATGAATTGTGCATCGTGGTGGGCGGCGGCAATATCTTCCGTGGCTTGGCGGGTTCCGCCAAGGGCATGGACCGGACCAGTGCCGATTATATGGGGATGCTGGCGACCGTCATGAATGCATTGGCGGTGCAGAGCGCGCTGGAGCAGATCGGCGTCGATACGCGCGTGCAGTCGGCGATCCCGATGCCGACGGTGTGCGAACCATTCATCCGCCGCCGTGCCGAACGGCATATGGAAAAGGGCCGCATCGTGATCTTCGCGGGCGGCACCGGTAATCCCTTCTTCACCACCGACAGCGCCGCCGCGCTGCGCGCCGCCGAAATGGGGTGCAACGCGCTGCTCAAGGGGACGTCGGTCGATGGCGTCTATGATGCCGATCCGAAGAAGGTTCCGGATGCAAAGCGCTATGACAGCGTGAGTTTCAGCAAGGTGCTGAGCGACGATCTGCGCGTGATGGACGCCAGTGCGGTTGCTTTGTGTCGTGACAATAATATCCCGATCGTCGTCTTCAACATCCGGGAGCGCGGCAATCTTGCCCGTGTGCTGGCCGGCGAAGGCATTGCGACGATCGTCCGTAACGAGGAGAAGATTGATGGCCGCGTATAACAGGGCCGATCTCGAACGCCGGATGGCCGGTGCCGTCGAGGCGCTGCATCATGATCTGCAGGGTCTGCGGACCGGGCGCGCATCGACGTCGCTGCTCGATCCGGTGCAGATCGAGGTCTATGGCGCACGGATGCCGATCAACCAGGTGGCGACCGTTTCCGTGCCGGAACCGCGCATGATCTCCGTGCAGGTCTGGGACAAGTCCAACGTCGGTCCGGTCGACAAGGCGATCCGTGCCGCGGGGCTGGGGCTGAACCCGATCGTCGATGGGCAGACGCTGCGCCTGCCGATCCCGGAACTGACCGAGGAACGCCGCAAGGAACTGGCCAAGCTCGCCAGCAAATATGCGGAAGGCGCGCGCATCGCCGCGCGCAATGTGCGACGCGATGGCATGGACACGCTGAAAGCCGATGAAAAGAAAGGCGAAATCAGCGAGGACGAGCGCAAGCGCCATGAAGGCGAGGTCCAGAAGCTGACCGACAAGACGATCGGTGAACTGGATGCGCTGGCGACGGCAAAGGAAAAGGAAATTCTGGGCAAGTGAGCGTCGCGCCGGCTGTATCGGACGCCGTGTCCGCCCATGCGGCCGGCCGGCCCGGCGTGCCGCGGCACGTCGCGATCATCATGGATGGCAATGGTCGCTGGGCGAAGAAGCGGTTCCTGCCGCGGATCGCCGGGCATCGCGCCGGCGCCGAAGCCTTGCGGCGCACGATCCGCGCGGCCGGTACGCTCGGCATCGACGTGCTGACGCTGTACGCCTTTTCGTCGGAGAACTGGCGTCGGCCAGCGACCGAGATCGCCGATCTGATGGGGCTGTTGCGCCATTATATCCGGGCCGAGATCGACGAACTGGCGAAGGGCGGGATCCGGTTGCGGATCATCGGCGATTACCGGCGGTTCGAACCCGATATCGTGACATTGATCGACGACGCGGTCGCGCGCACCGCGTCCAACAGCAAGACTACGTTGGTGATCGCGTTGAACTATGGCGCGCAGGACGAGATCGTCCGGGCGGTGCAGGCGATCGCCGCGGCCGGGATCGCGCCCGAGGCAATCGATCCGACGACGATCGCGGCGCATCTCGATACCGCGGATCTGCCGCCGCTCGACCTGCTGATCCGCACATCCGGCGAGCGGCGTCTGTCCAACTTCCTGTTGTGGCAGGCCGCTTATGCCGAATTGCTGTTCGTCGATACATTGTGGCCCGATTTCAACGAGGCTGCGCTGACGGAGGCCGTCGCGGATTTCGCTACGCGCGAACGGCGTTACGGAGGCCTGTGAAAGTCGTTTCCAGCCAGGCGCCCGTGCGGCGCAGATCGGATCTGGCGACGCGGGCACTGGCCGGTGGTGCGATGATCGCGGTGGCCGTTCTCGCCTTGTGGCTGGGCGGCACCGCTTTCTGGCTGCTCTCCGTGTTGGCGGCGATGTTGATGCTGGCCGAATGGGCGGGACTGATGCGCTGTTCCTCACGGCAGATCCTGCTGGCGATGATCCTGTTCGGGGCGCCGCTTGCCTTCCTGTTGCCGATGGCGGGCGGGGCGGATCGCGATGCGGTCGCGCTGCTAGTGGGGGCCGCGTTGCTGGTGATGGTGCTCGGCAATTCCGGGCGGCTGGGCGCGGGGTTGCTTTATGTCGGCTTGCCGACGGCGGGGCTGATCTTCCTGCGCGAGCAACCGGCGGGCATCGCGTTGACCTTGTGGACGCTGGCGATCGTGTGGGCGACGGATATCGGGGCCTATTTTGCCGGTCGCGCGATCGGCGGGGCGAAGCTTGCGCCGCGGCTCAGCCCGAACAAGACATGGGCCGGGCTGTTCGGCGGAATGGCGGGCGCGCTGGTGATCGGCGCGCTGATCGCGCTGATCGGGGGGTTGCCATCCGCCTGCCTGTGGCTGGCGCCGCTGATGGCCGTGCTGGCGCAGATGGGCGACCTGTTCGAAAGCTGGCTGAAGCGCAAGGCCGGGGTGAAGGATAGCGGGCGGTTGTTGCCGGGCCATGGCGGCGCGCTCGACCGGCTGGATGGAGTCGTGCCCGTGGCCGTGCTGATGTCGGGTCTGGTGGCCGGGGGTGTGTTGTGACGCAGCGGACGGTGACCGTGCTGGGCGCAACGGGATCGGTGGGATCGTCGACGCTCGACCTGATCGAACGGACGCCGGAGGCCTTCGATGTCGTGGCGCTGACGGCGCATCGGGACGTTGCCAAACTGGCGGCGGCGGCGATCCGGACGCGCGCGCGCCACGCGGTAATCGCGGATCCGAGCTGCGGTGCGGCGCTGGCGGAGGCCTTGTCGGGCACCGGCATCGGCACGGCGGCGGGCGCGGACGCGGTGCGTGAGGCCGCGACGATGGGCGCGGACTGGACGATGGCGGCGATCGTCGGCTGCGCGGGGTTGCCCCCGGTGATGGCGGCGATCGAGGCGGGGGGCACGATCGCGCTGGCGAACAAGGAAGCGCTGGTTTCCGCGGGTGATCTGATGATCCGCGCGACGCGCCGGACGGGTGCGCGGCTGCTGCCGGTGGATTCTGAACATAACGCGATTTTTCAATGCCTTGCCGGTAGTAGTATCGAGCGGGTGCGAAGGATTTTGTTGACCGCCAGCGGCGGCCCATTCCGCACCGCGACGATCGAACGGATGCGCGCTGTCACCCCGGCGCAGGCGGTGCGTCACCCCAACTGGTCGATGGGCGCGAAAATCTCGATCGATTCGGCGACGATGATGAACAAGGGTCTCGAACTGATCGAGGCGCATCACCTTTTTCCTGTCGGCGCGGAACGGATCGAGATCGTGGTGCATCCGCAGTCGGTGGTGCATTCGATGGTGGAATATGTCGACGGATCGACGCTGGCGCAGATGGGCACGCCGGATATGCGGACGCCGATCGCCCATGCGCTGGCCTGGCCCGACCGGATGGAAGGGCCGTCCGCGCCGCTCGACTTCGCGACGCTCGGCCGGCTGGATTTCGAAGCCCCCGATCCGGTGCGCTTCCCCGCGCTGGTGCTGGCGCGCGATGCAGTGATGGCGGGTGGCGCGCGCCCGGCCATCCTGAACGCGGCCAACGAGATTGCGGTCGCCGCTTTTCTGGCGGGCCGGATCGGCTTTCTGGACATCGCATCCATCGTTGCGAAAGTGCTGGACCGTTATGATCCGGCCGCGCCCGCCGGAATCGACGATGTGCTGGCAGTGGACGCGGACGCCCGACGCATGGCGGGTCTGGTGATGAAGGATCTGGCCGCGTGACGCAGTCTCCGGGTGTTCTGATGACGATCCTCAGCTTCATGCTGGTGATCGGGCCACTGATCTTCATTCACGAAATGGGGCATTATCTGGTCGGGCGCGCCTTCGGCGTGAAGGCGGATGTGTTCTCGATCGGCTTCGGGCGCGAAATTGCCGGCTGGACCGACCGGCGCGGCACGCGGTGGAAGCTCGCATGGCTGCCGCTCGGCGGTTATGTGAAATTTGCGGGTGACATGAACCCGGCGAGTCAGCCGACTGCCGAATGGCTGGCGCTGCCGCCCGCCGAACGCAATGCGACCTTTCAGGCGAAGCCGGTGTGGCAGCGTTTCCTGATCGTGCTGGCGGGGCCGGCGATCAATTTCGTCGTGGCGATCCTAATCTTCATGGCGATCCTTGCCACGGTGGGCGAAGGGCGGACTCCCTCCACGGTGGCGGCGGTCGCGCCCAATTCCGCGGCGGCGCGCGCGGGCATTCGTGCCGGCGACCGCATCACGATGATCGCGTCGCAGGGCGTGTACCGGTTCGAGGATATCGGCGATATCGTCCGCCACCGTGCGGGCGAGACGCTGAAGCTGGACGTCTATCGCGGCCAGCAGCAGATCCACATGCTGGTGACGCCGGAACTGGACCTGCAGCGCGACCGGTTCGGCAACGAATATCGCATCGGCCTGCTCGGCATTGCCGCTACGGGGCAAGTAACCGTGCCGTTGTCGGCCAGTGAATTGCCGGGCGCGGCGGTGCGGCAGACGGTGCTGATGACGCGCACGATGATCGATACACTGTGGCAGATCATCTCCGGCCGCCGGTCCGTGCGCGAACTGGGCGGGCCGCTCCAGATCGCAAAACTGTCCGGCCAGGTCGCGACGTTGGGCTGGCTGGACTTCGTCTATTTCATGGCGGCGATTTCCATCAATCTGGGGTTCATGAATCTCCTGCCAATCCCCATGCTCGATGGTGGCCACCTGTTCTTCTATGCGATCGAGGCGGTGCGGCGGAAGCCGATCGCCCCGTCCGCGCAGGAATGGGCCTTCCGATCGGGTCTGGCCTTGTTGATGACGTTCATGATCTTCGTAACGATCAACGATCTGGGGTCTTTCGGTTTGTGGCAGAAGCTTGCCGGGTTGATCGGCTGACGCCGATAGGGCAGGGCAACGCGATGGCGTCACCCCGCGGGGGCAGGGGGGCGGCACATCCTTTATCGAGGGCGGGTTTGCGTGACGGTGATTGAAACCAATTTCGGGCGGCGATTTGCGCCCGGACTCCTGCTCGGCACGTTCCTGAGCGGCACCGCATCGCTTGCGGGCGCGCAGACCGCCGCACCGGCGGGACCGCGCGTTCCGCCGACGGTGCAGGGGCAGGCCGCGACGCCGGCCGCCGCCAGCCTTGCCCAGACCCGGATGATCCGGTCGCTGGCCGTGGCCGGTGCGCAGCGGCTGGAGCCGGAGACGGTGCGCTCCTACGTCAAGCTGCGCGTGGGCGAGACCTACACCACCGAACAGCTCGATCAGGCGATCAAGGATCTCTACGCGACGCAGCTTTTTGCGGACGTGCAGATCCTGGGCGCCGAAACCGGCGACATCGTGTTGCAGGTGCGCGAAAACCCGGTCATCAACCGCATCGTCTTCGAAGGCAATAAGCGGCTGAAGGAGGACAAGATCCGCCCCGAAGTGAAGCTGGCCCCACGCCAGATCTTCACGCGCGAGGCGGCGCGGGCCGATGTTGCGCGGATCATCGAACTCTATCGCCGCCAGGGCCGCTTCGCCGCCACGGTCGAGCCGAAGATGGTTCAGCTCGACCAGAACCGCGTCGATATCGTGTTCGAGATCACCGAGGGCGCGAAGTCCAAGGTTCGCCAGATCAACATCATCGGCAACGAGAAATTCTCGGACGGCGAGTTGCGCGGCGAGATGGCGACCAAGCAGTCGCGTTTCTATCGCTTCTTCTCGTCGGGCGACAGCTATGATCCCGACAAGCTGTCCTACGATCAGCAGAAGATGCGCCAATTCTACCTGACCAACGGCTATGCGGATTTCCGCGTCGTGTCGGCGGTGGCGGAACTGACGCCGGACAAGCGCGATTTCATCGTGACCTATGTCGTCGAGGAAGGCGATCGCTACAAATTCGGCGACGTCGAACTGGAAAGCGATATCCGCGACGTGAAGGCGGATACGTTCCGCTATCTCGTGCCGATGAAGAAGGGCGACTGGTACAACGCCAAGCAGATCGAAGACACGGTCGACTCGATCACGGAAACCACCGGTCTGCTGGGCTTCACGCCCGATGTCCGCCCGGATTTCCGTGCGGACAAGGAGGCGCTCATCATGAACGTCACCTTCAAGATCAACGACGCGCCGCGCGTCTATGTCGAGCGGATCGACGTCAACGGGAATACGCTGACACAGGACAAGGTGGTCCGCCGCGAATTCCGTCTGGCCGAGGGCGATGCGTTCAACAGCTTCCGCGTCAAGCGGTCGCGCGACCGGATCCAGTCGCTCGGCTTCTTTCAGGACAAGTTCGAGATCGAGCGGAAGCAGGGGTCGGCCCCGGACCGCGTGATCCTCGAAGCGAATGTCGAAGAGAAATCGACGGGCGAGTTGCAGCTTTCGGCGGGCTATTCCAGCCTTGAAAAGTTCATCATCGATCTGTCGGTGACGCAGCGCAATTTCCGCGGCAAGGGGCAGGTGCTACGCGCCAGCGGTTCCTATTCCACTTACTCGAAATCGGTCGAGCTGGGCTTCACCGAACCCTATCTGTTCGACCAGAATATCGCGGTCGGCGTCGACGTGTTCCGACGGGATCTGAATTCGTTCAATTATCAGAATAACAACCGCAACACGACCTATCAGCAGACGACGACCGGCTTCCAGATCCGCGCCGGCGTGCCGCTGACGGAATTCGTGCAGTTGGCGCTGCGCTACGGGTTGAGCCAGGACAATGTCACGCTCGATCGCAGCACCTTCTATGCGGATACGGATGGCAATGGGACGATTGAGTGCGATCCGTTGCTGGCCGGGCGTTATCTTTGCGACGCGATCGGTCGGCGGATCACGTCGTCGGTCGGCTATTCGCTGGTCTATAGCAATCTCAACAACTCGATCCGCCCGACCGCGGGTCAGCGCGTGATCTTCTCGCAGGATATTGCCGGTCTCGGCGGCAGCGTGAAATATATCAAGTCGAAGATCGACGCCGATAAATATTGGGGTCTGGGTTCGGGCTTCGTCTTCTCGGTCGGTGTCGAGGGCGGGTTCATCTATTCCTACGACCAGAGCCGTGGCCCGGGGGTCGAGAAGGTCCGGCTGGTGGACCGCTGGTTCCTTGGCCAGCCACAGTTGCGCGGCTTCGACATTCGCGGCGTGGGTCCGCGCATCCAGCGGCGTTATTATAATGCCGACGGCACGTTGCAGACCGAGCGTTCGCAGATCCAGGACGATGCGCTGGGCGGCCGGGCTTATTATCTGACACGGGCCGAGCTGGAGATTCCGCTCGGTTCGGGTGCGCGCGATCTTGGGCTTCGGCCGTCTATCTTCATGGATGCAGGTGCGGTGTTCGGGCTGACGCGTCCGTCGACGCTCGATCTGAAGCCGGGTGATCCGCGCTTGGTCCGTCCGGTGCTGAATGCGTCCGGCCTGCGCCAGTGCAGCACCGGTGGCACTTCACCCGTGGTGACCCCGATTGCGGCCGGGGCGAATTGCGCTTCCGGATCGACGCTGGTGACCGGTTCTCCGCTGCCGGCATTCCAGGAAGCCTATCTGGGCAACAGCCCCAAGCCGCGCCTGTCGGTCGGTGTCGGGGTGAACTGGAATTCGCCATTCGGTCCGTTCCGGATCGACGTCGCCAAGGCGCTGCTGAAAGAGCCGGGCGACGACACCAAATTCTTCACTTTCAACGTAGGGACGCAGTTCTGATGACCAACCGTATCAAGACCCTTTCGCTCGGGCTGGCGATCGCGGCCGCCCCGTTGCTGTCTGCCCCCGCCGCCGCACAGGGGCTGGGCGTCGCCTCCGCCAATCTGGAAGCAGCGCTCGGCAATGCCACCGCGCTGAAGACGGCGGAAACGCAGATCCAGACGCAGTACAAGACGCAGATCGATGCGTTCAACGCGCGCCGCACCGCGATCACGGCTGAATTGTCGCCGATGGCCGCGGAAATCCAGACGCTGCAGGGCAATCCGGCGACCCCGCCGGCGACTTTGCAGGCGAAGGTGACCGCCTATCGCACGCGCGAAGCCGCGGCGCAGCGCGAATTGCAGCCGCTGGCGGCACCGTTCCAGCGCCCGCTTTCCTATGCGCAGGAACAGGTTGCCGGCAAGCTCGACGCCGCACTGCGCGCCGCGATGGTCGCCAAGCGTATCGGCATCATCATCAACCCGCAGGCCGTCGTTGCGATCCAGCCCGCCGCCGACCTGACGGCCGATGTGACGACGCAGCTGAACGCGCTGGTGAAGACCGTCGCGATCACGCCGCCCGCCAATTGGCAGCCGGGCCAGCAGCAGGGCGCGCCCGCACCGGCCGCTGCAGCACCCGCCACGCCTGCCGCACGCCCGCAGGGCCGGTGAGCGAAACGCCGGTGAGCACTTCATCCGACACCGGCGCGGACGTCCCCGCCGCCATGGACCCGCTGGATATCCGGCAGGTCATGGCGGCGTTGCCGCATCGCTATCCGATGCTGCTGGTGGACCGGGTCGAGGAATTGATCCCCGGCCGGTCGATCCGCGCGATCAAGGCGGTGACGATCAACGAGCCGTTCTTCCAGGGCCATTTTCCGGGTCGTCCGATCATGCCCGGCGTGCTGATCGTCGAGGCGCTGGCGCAGGCGGCCGGCGTGCTGGCGGTCAAGTCGCTCGGTCTGGAAGGCAGCGGTAAGCTGGTCTATTTCATGGCGATCGACGACGCGAAGTTCCGCATGCCGGTGGAGCCGGGCGTGCTAATGACGCTGGAGGTCGAATTCACGCAGATGCGCAAGACCGCGAGCAAATTCACGGGCCGCGCGCTGGTGAACGGCAAGCTGGCTGCACAGGCGAGCTTCACCGCGATGATTGCCGATCCGCCAGCCTGAGCGTCGCGTCGCGGTGGCGGGATGATCTTCGTGTCTTGGGCTTAGAGTCGGTTTCGATCATGTTTAACCGCTCGTCATCCCGCACTTGATCCACGATCCAGCTTCTTTCGCTTGCGCGGCGCAGAAGAAAAAGCTGGAGCCCGGATTAAGTCCGGGGTGACAATTTCAACGGTCAGACCCGATCGAAAATGTCTCTAATCCCAGATGCACTGCTTTTGACAAGGATGACCGGGGGCACCTCGATAACGCCCCCGGCCAGCGTCGCGAACAGCGGTGTCGGCTACCCCCATGCGTCCATCCTCCACCGTGAAACTGGACCCCGGCCTGCGCAGGGGTGACTACGAAGGATGTCGGTTTCTCCCGAAGGCGCTGTTAGTGCATACGGAAACACACTCAGTCGCGGTGTGTCTCCAGCATCGCCAGATCGCTGACATAATTGATATTCGCCAGCGGTTGGTCACAAACAACCATGTGTGCGCCGCTGGTGACGATCCAGCCGCGCATCGATCGGTCTTCGGTGGTGGACAGATGCGTCAGCAGTTCCGTCAGGCAGGCTGTCGGCCATAAGCCCAACAGGGGTTGGCCGCGGATGACAGCCGGTCCAATGTCCAGCATGTCGCGCAAATTTAACGGTAGATCAGGGAGATCGCAGCCACTTGTCAGAACCTGCGTGAACCCGGCTTCCTGTGCGTGGGCCAGCGCACCGGCCAGCGCGCCGAGCGGTCCCTGACCGGGAGCCGGCCGATCCTCGACCTGCAGGAGGCCCGGCCACGGCCGGCCGACGACGACCAGCGCGTCGCATTGCGGCCCCAAGCGATCGGCAACATGATCGAGCAGGGCGCGGCCGCCCAGCAGCGCGCGCGCCTTGTCGCTGCCGAACCGCCGCCCGGCGCCACCCGCGAAGATCGCGCCGAGCGTCTTCATGCGTCAGTCGAACCGGAGGCGGACGCCCCCAAAGACTGTCCGCCCGAGCGTGGCGTATCCGACAACATCCTGATAGCGTGCATCGCCCAGATTCTCCACGCGGCCAAAGGCTTCGATCGCCGGGGTGATCCGATATCCAACCCGCGCCGACACCAGCACATAATCGTCCAGACGCACGCGCGGCGAGGGGAAAAAATCGAAATCGACATCGTCGCGCGCGCCGACATAGCTGGCGGCGGTCCCGATGCTGATCCGCCCGGCGGCATAATCCGCGCTGACCGTGCCGCTGTGGCGCGGCCGGCGCACTTCGCGCAGTTGCGTTCCGGCGGCGACCTGCTGATCGTCCGCCTTCAGCCAGGTATAGTTGGCGTCGATGCGGAGACCCGTCAGCGGGCGAAGCTGCCCGGTCCATTCGATCCCACGTCGCCGGCTGCGCCCGGTGGCGTTGGCGGTCGAGGACAGGAACGTCGCATTGTCGAACGTGCCGACAATCTCGTCGCGCAGCCGATTGTCGAAGGCGGCGATGGACGCGGAGAAGGCCGGGCGTTCGATGCGCGCGCCGGCTTCATAACCGCGCGACCGTTCCGGCTTCAGCGTGGCATTGCCAGCGAACGAACCGGGGAAGAAGCCGTACAGATCGAAGAAGGTCGGCTGCGCGATTCCTTCGCCATAGCCGCCGAACAGCGACACGGACGATGTGACATGCAGCACGGCATTGCCGCGCCATGTGGTGGCGTCTGCGAAACGGTTGAACGCATCGCGCCGGACGGCGATGTCGGTGGTGAGCCGATTCCCCCAACCGGCGCGCCATTCGCCGACGAAGGCGGTACGGCCGCGCGTGCGGTTCTGGTTGGCGGCTCCGCCAAATTCGGCGTCGTCCGAGGCGAAGCTCTCATCCTCGCGCTCGATCCGGCCGATCCATTCCTGCGCGACAATGCCGGTGGTGACCCGCCCGATCAGTTGACCGCCGGCGCGGAAACGATCGCCGGTCGTGCTGTTCAACCGCGTATCCGCCCGGCGATTGCGGTTCTCCGACCGGAGATATTGACCGTCGATCTGCGCGGCGACCGGATCCGCCGGATCGATCCCGTACCGTGCCCAGGCGCGCACCGCCCCGGTTTCGACATGGGACCGGTCCGCCGTGTCCGCGCGGAGGAACGTCACGGGATCCGTGCCGTCAAAGTCCGAACGGCTGCGGATGTAGCGGCCGACGATGCCGATCTCGCCATGCGTGCCGGGGCGGGCGACGCCCTTCACACTCGCTGTGAAGTTGCGATAGCCATCGCGGTCGCCGGTGCCGCCGCCCAAGATGTCGATGCCGCCGTCGCGCAGATAGCTGGCGGTCGCCGAGACGCCGCCGCGATCCCCGCCGGTCGATGCCGCGACGGATCCGCGTGCGAAGTCGTGGCTGCCATATTCGCCGGTGGCCGCAATGCGCGTGCCGGACAGCGGGTCGGGCGTTTCCAGCGCGATGACGCCGCCTAGCGCTTCCGATCCGAACAGCGCCGATTGCGGACCGCGCAGGATCTCGATCCGGCCGAGACCGTCCGACGTCAGCGTTTCGAACCGTGCCTCATTGCCCGATGCGGGATCGTTGAAGGCGATGCCGTCGATCAGCAGGAGGGTGTGGTTCTCCTCCGCCCCGCGGATGCGGACCTGCGCCTGCGATCCGCGCGCGCCGCTATTCGCGACGGACAGGCCGGGCGTCAGGCGCAGCAGATCGGTGACCATCGGCAGGCCCTGCCGGTCGATCGTGGCCTGATCGATGATCGTGATAGATCCGCCACTGTCGCGCGCCGCCACGGGCGTGAGCGCGGCGGTGATGACGATATCGGATGGCGCGGGTGCGGTGGTCGCAGCCGCCAGCAGAAACAGATTGAGCATGATTCCCCCACGAGACGATGATGTCGTCGCGGCGGTGCGGCGGGCGAAAGGCCATGCCGCGCCACGCGCTGGCGGCTGGACCCGGCCGGGCGCGGACGACGACGAATGGCAGGTTCCTGGCTGATGCATCCGGCGGGGCGGATACGATCACAGTTGCGGGCACAGCGCCGGGATCACACCGGCTTCCCTTTGAACCGTCCCCCCGGAAAACCCCGTGGACGGCACCGTTCGTCGGGGCGGCGCGTGGGGCAGGGGACGTGGCTTGTCAAGCGCGCCGCGCCGGGGTAGGAGCGCGCCTTCGCCCGGCTGGTCGGAAACCAGCATCACATCGGAGCCGCGACATGAAGAAGAATATCCACCCCGACTATCACGTCATCAAGGTTCAGATGACCAACGGCACCGTGTTCGAAACGCGCTCCACTTATGGCGCCGAAGGCGACACGCTGCAGCTTGACATCGATCCCACCGTTCACCCCGCATGGACCGGCGGCAAGTCGAGCATGCTCGACACCGGCGGTCAGGTCGCCCGCTTCAACAAGCGGTTCGGCGGTCTCACGCTCGGCAAGAAGTAAGCGTCGATCCGATCGACCGAAAGGGCCGCGGCGGGATATCCTGCCGCGGCCTTTTTCATGTCAGCGATCGGCGCGGAAGGCGCGCACCATGCCCGCCGCGACGGACAATGCGATTTCGGCGGGGCCGAGCGCGCCGATCGGCAAGCCCGCGGGTGCGTCGATCCGTGCCAGTTGCTCCGGGGTGATGCCCGCCGCCGTCAATCGTTCCACCCGCGCGGCATGGCTGCGCTTCGATCCCAGCGCGGCGATATAGCCGGTGTCGCTGGACAGCGCCGCGAGCAGGGCGGGGTCGTCGATCTTGGGATCATGGCTGAGCGTAATGACGGCGGTTTCCGGCCCCGGCGCATGGGCGGCGATTGCCTCGTCCGGCCAGCGCGAGTCGAGCGTGATGCCGGGGAAGCGCTCCGCCGTCAGGAAGCGTTCGCGCGGATCGATCAGCACGGCGCGCGTATCCAACGGCGCAGCGAATTGGACCAGCGCCTGCGCGATCTGCACCGCGCCGACGATCAAGAGGGTGCGCGCCGGGCGATAGCGATTGACGAAGCGGCCATCGCCGGGATCGGTCGCGATGATGCTGTGCCCGGTCGCGATATCGGTGGTGACGGTTAGGCTGCGCCCGGCCTGCCGCGCCTCCGCCAGCGCGTCGAAGATATCGCGGTCATAGCCATCCGGCGAAACCGGCTGAACGAGCACCTGGATCGATCCGCCGCAGGGCAGATGCGCCTCCCATGCGGTTTCGTCGCCGATTGTGAAATCCATGAGGCGCGATCGCCCGCTGACGATCGCTTCGCCGGCGGCGTGGAGCACTTCATTCTCGACGCAACCGCCGGAAATCGACCCTTCGAACCGGCCATCCGCCGCGACCAGCATATGGCTGCCGCGCGGGCGGGGCGCAGACCCCCAGGTCGACACCACCGTCGCGATCGCCGCCGGGACGCCCCCCCATTCCGCACGCGCCGCGATCATGCGGTCCAGCTCGGCTACCATCGTCAAACTCCGGGAAAAACAAACATTGTGCGCACCGAACGCGCCGCGCGGCAATCCGCCGCATGGGATAAGAAGTGAACTGAAAAGAGGTATTATATTGGATCTAACGCGACGTAGCGTTAGATCTGCGAGAGCTGCGAGGTATTTGAATTCATTTGATTTAAAGTTTCTACGTTTAACAAAACTGCCCTTACACTGAAATGTTACCGATGATGTGGCCTCTTTTGGTATTGCCTTCGCATGATAATCGTGGCTGGTTACTCCGGCGCTTAAACACCGGAACCGGAATGACCGGATCGGCAATTAGCGCACGACATGGGGCGAAGCGCGGCATGTTCTGTAAAGCAGACGCTGCGTGGGTAATTGGGGGAAAATCAATGCGATACGGTTATATCGGCCTGCTGAGCACGACTTGCGCCATGGCGTTCGGAGCAAGCTCCGCTTCTGCGCAGGCGAGCGATCCGACATTGATTTCGGGGGGTGCCATGCAAACGGAAACCCGGACGAAGGGCGCGAATGAAGCTACACGCGATTCGGACGACGCGGTCGTCGTCACCGGTACGCGCATCCGCCGCCCCAACGCGACTTCAGCGGCACCGATCACGTCCGTATTGGCCAGCGAGATCACCGCGCAGGCTGCGGTGAACATCGAGGAGGTGATGAACCGGCTTCCGCAGGTCGCGCCGGACAGCCAGCAAAATTATGCGGACTCGGACGGGCGGCAGCGGTTGAAACTGCGCAGCCTCGGCTTTGAGCGCACGCTGACCCTGATCGACGGCCAGCGCATCGGCACCCAGAATGGCGTCGATGCCAATATGATTCCCGTGTCGCTGCTCGAACGGGTCGACGTCCTGTCGGGGGGCGCGTCCTCCGTCTATGGATCGGACGCCGTAGCCGGTGTCATCAACTTCATCCTGAAGAAGGATTTCGAAGGGATCGAACTCAACAGCAATTATACCTTTTTCACGCATGAAAATAGCGGCAGCGTGGTCACGCCTGTCGCGCGTGCGTCCGGCTTCCCGACGATTGGCGGAACGGCCAAGGATGGCGGTCGTGTCGACGTGACGCTGACGGTCGGCAAGAAGCTGTTCGACGATGCCCTGAAACTGTCCGGTTTCGTAAATTATCGGCACAGCGATGTCGTGCCCTATGCTGCGCGTGATACCGGATCCTGTTATCTGTTGCAGACGGTTCAGGACGGCCCGCTGAGCTGCCAGACCTCCACTTATTCCCCCAGCGGCTATATCCAGCCGCGGGCCGGCGCGAACAGCGGGCGTGGCTTCGTCAACAATCCGGATGGATCGCGTGCGTTCCTTCCCTATGGCGTCGGTGCGGGCAAGGCCGCAAATCCGTTCGACGGCTACTCTTATCAGCGCGCCAGCGAACGTGTGAATGCCGGTGGTTTCGCCTCGCTGAAACTGGCGGAGGCCGCGGAGGTTTATGGATCGACCCTCTGGTTCCGCGACAAGTCGTTCAATCGCTTTCCGACGCGGGTCTATGCGTTCAGCGCCTATGGCAGCGCACCCTATCAGGTGAACTGCAATAACCCGTTCCTGTCGAACAGTCAGGCGACCACCCTTTGCGGGGCGCAGGCGGGAACGGGATCGACCGTTCCGCTCGATGTCCGTTACCGGTTCGAAGGGCTGCCGCAGTCCCTCGACACTTATGTCAATACGGGCCTGCGTGCGACTGCGGGCGTCCGCGGCGATTTTGCCGAAGTCTGGCATTATGACGTCGGTGGCGTTTATGGTCGGAACCGTCAGGAATCGACGTTCGGCAATTTCGCGGATTTCGATCGGGTCAACCGTTCGCTGAATGTGGTCAATGTTGCCGGCGTACCGACCTGCGCGTCCAAGGTGTCGGGTGTGGATGCCGCCTGCGTGCCGTTCGATGCGTTCCGTGCAGGCAATTCCGATCCGGCGCTCGCGGAATATCTGTTCGCCGGTCGCAGCGGCACCCAGACCAGCGTCGCCACGCTGTCCGACATCACCGCCAACCTGACCGGCGATCTGGGCAAATATGGCCTGACCAGCCCGCTGGCCGAACAGGGTATCGCGATCGCGATCGGCGCGGAATATCGCGAGGACAAGTTCACCGGAAAGGCGGACTCCATCTATCGCGAGCAGAATGGCGGTGAGGATTTCAAGCTGAAGCAGAATGTGCGTGAGGCCAATGTCGAAGTGCAGATCCCGCTCGTCGAAAATCAAAGCTGGACGCATCTCCTGCAGTTCAACGCTGGCCTGCGTTTCTCCAAATATGATACCAACCCGGACACATTTTCGACCTGGAAGCTGGAGGGGATCTTCGCACCGATCGAGGACATCAGTTTCCGCGGCTCCTATAACAAGGCGCAGCGCGCGCCGACCGTGATCGAGATCCGGCAGGCGACGCAGAATGTATTCGGCCGACAGGGCGGCGCGCAGAATGATTTCTGCGCACCCGTGCCGCGCCAGATCGCCGATCCCAGTAATCCGGGCCGGACGATCACCACCACCACGCCACTGGCATCGCGCGAAATCTGCGCAGCCACTGGTCTGTCCGGTGCACTTTATGGCAGCCCGACGCTGCTCTGTCCGGAAGATGCCTGCACGGTGCGCACGGGTGGCTTCACCGTCGATCCCGAAACCGCCTATACCAAGACGATCGGGATCATCCTGAAACCGCGTTTCCTGCCACGCTTCTTCTTCTCGGTGGATCGCTTCCTGATCAATATCCAGGATTCGATCGGCTATAACGATTACAGCTATTATCAGAATGGCTGCCTCAGCAGCGGCTTGCCCTATTTCTGTTCGCTGATTTCGCGCAACACGGACGGAACGCTGTACAGCCCGCCCGCTTCGTCGCCGGCCACTGGCTTCATCGGTCAGGGAACAACCAACGCCTATAAGAGCAAGGCGCATGGCTGGGACTTCCAGGGGCAGTATCTGCTGCGCACCGCAAGTTACGGCATGATCGACTGGTCGTTCAACGGTACGTTGACGACGCTGGCGGGCGGTCAGGATTCCCCGATCCTGCCGAAACGGGACTGCACGGGCTATTACGGAAATGGTTGTGGTCAGTTGATCCCCAAATGGAAGCATAACCTCCGCACGACCTATACGGTGCCGGGCGGCGCGTTTGGGGTCTCGTTCAACTGGCGGCATATTGGCAAACTGACCAACGCGCTCAATTCGGGCGATCCGGCACTGGGTTATACGCCGGAAGGTGTGCGGACCACCTTCACGGGAATTTCCGCGAAGGACTATTTCGATCTGGCGCTCAACTTTTCCGTCGCCAAGCGGTTCGGTTTCCGGATCTCGGCGAACAACCTGCTCGACAAGTCCGCGCCGGTGATCCCGAACTCCTATGATATCAGCCTGTCGCGGAACAACACGATTCCCGCGCTTTATGATACCCTTGGGCGTCAGCTGGCAGTAGGTGCGACCGTGCGCTTCTGATGGGTTAAGCGGCGGAAACAGGGGATAGGACATGACGGATCGTCGATCGGTACTGGCGGCGTTGGGTGCGGTGGGTGGCGGGATGTCGCTGGCCGGGCCGGTGCGCGCGGCGGGGGCCGGGGGCGGTGTGATGATCCTGTCCACCTGGGATTTCGGGGCGGCGGCGAATGCGGCCGCCTTTGCGCGGATGCGCGCAGGCGGGTCGCTGCTGGATGCCGTGGAGGCGGGGGCGATGGTGCCGGAGGCCGATCCGGACAATCATTCGGTCGGCTATGGCGGCTATCCCGACCGGGACGGGCATGTGACGCTGGATGCCGTCATCATGGATGATGCCGGCGGGGTCGGCGCGGTGGCCGGGCTGGAAGATACGGTTCATGCCATTTCGGTCGCGCGCCGGGTGATGGAGAAGACGCCGCATACGATGCTGGTCGGCGAGGGGGCGACGCGCTTCGCCCGTGCGGAGGGGTTTCCGGTCCAAAAGCTGCTGACCCCGCCGGCGGAGAAAGCGTGGCGCGAATGGTTGGCCACGGCGAAATATCAGCCCGAAGCCAATGTGGAGAACCGGCTGCACCGCACGCCGGGCGGGGCGCTGGATCATGACACGATCGGTCTGGTTGCGCGCGATGCGTCCGGGCGGATGGCGGGCGCCTGCACGACATCCGGCATGGCGTTCAAGATGCGCGGCCGGGTCGGCGATTCGCCGCAAGTGGGCGCGGGGCTGTTCGTGGAAGCGGGCGTCGGCGCGGCGACGTCGACCGGGTTGGGCGAGGAGGTGACGCGCGTCTCGGGCACCGCGCGCGTGATCGCCTCGATGCGAGCGGGCGCGTCCGCGCAACAGGCGTGCGAAGAGGTGGTTCGCCATATCGCAGCGCTGCGCAAGGATGCGATCCGCGGCGTGCAGGTCGGCTTTCTCGCGCTCGATCCGAAGGGCAATGTCGGTGCCTTCTGCCTGCTGCCGGGGTTCACTTTTGCCGCGACCGATGGGCAGGGGCGCACCACGCTGACGAAGGCGCGGTCTTTGTTCGCGGCATGATGCCGTTCCGTGCGGGCCGGCGTGCGGGATCATTTCGCAGAACGGCTTCACCGGCCTGACATAGATATTTCCGATCGTTCGGATTGCCGGGTCGGTGCAAGCCGCGCGGCGTCACCCCAATTTCTGAGGTTCCCCCATGAAGCCAATCTTCGCCGCCGCCCTGCTTGGCATGGGGCTGTCGCCGATCGCCCTGCACGCGCAACAGCCGCGCTGGCCGCTGGCGGAGTCCGCAAAATCGCCGACCAAGGCGCTGAGCGTTCCGACGAAGCTGGACCCGGTTGTCCAGTCGCTTTCGGATATCCTCAATGGCGGGGGGCAGGTGGTGAATGCTTCCGTCGGCGACGACGGCCCGATCGTCACCGTCCGGTCGCGGAAAACCAACTTTCTCTGTCTGGTGCGCGGTGCAAACCCGGCGACTGACCAGACTGTGGCGACGTCCGAATGCTATAAGCTGAACTGACGCCCGATCCGCACTCTCAGTCGCGAAAGACCACAGTCTTCGTTCCGTTGACGAGCACGCGGTCCTGAAGATGGTAGAGGACGGCGCGGGATAGCACGCGCTGCTCGATGTTGCGCCCCTTGCGGACCAGATCCTCCGGGCTGTCCGCATGGGTGATGCTTTCCACATCCTGCACGATGATCGGCCCCTCATCGAGATCGGCCGTCACATAATGGGCGGTCGCGCCGATCATCTTCACGCCGCGCGCATGGGCCTGATGATAGGGTTTCGCGCCCTTGAAGCCGGGCAGGAAGCTGTGGTGGATATTGATGCAGCGGCCGGACAGGAACGCCGCCAGATCATCCGACAGGATCTGCATATAGCGCGCCAGCACGACCAGATCAGCCCCGCTGCCTTCGACCAGCGCCTTGATCCGCGCTTCCTGCTGCGGCTTGCTGTCCCGCGTGACCGGCAAATGATGAAAGGGAATGTTACCCAGATCCGAGATCGCCAGCGCGGATTGCGGATGATTGGAGACGATGCCGACGACATCCATCACCAGCTCTCCGATCCGCCGACGGTAAAGCAGATCGGCGAGGCAGTGATCGAATTTGGACACGAGCAGGAGCACTTTCTGCACCTGTCGCGCTTCGGTCAGCCGCCACACCATGTTGCGTTCTGCATCGGCATGGGCCGCGATGCCGGTACGGACCGTCGCGTCTGCGGCCTCGCTTTCGAACACGACCCGCATGAAGAAGCGGCCGGTTTCCTTGTCGTCATATTGCTGCGCTTCGGTGATGTTGCCGCCGATCCGGAAAATGCCCTGGGTGATCGCCGCAACGAGGCCGGGGCGATCATCGCAGGACAGCGAAAGCACATAGGATAGCGGCATCGGTGAACTCCGGACGAGGCGTGACCCCGATATTCGGGTGACGGCCGTTCAGGCAATGCCCTTCACGCCGGGCGGATGCGATCCTGGTTGCAAATGTTACGTTGAAGGGTTGACGCGGGCAAATGGCGTCCTAATCTCAACGGTATGGACGCATCCGCGACATATCAGCGTTATCGCGATCACGCCGGCCAACTCGCCGCACGCCCGTAGCCCGGGCCGGCGGCGTGCCGCGCGACCCGGGACCTGTTCGAACCAACCCTTGCGTGCGCGCCTTACCGACGCGTTCGCCTTCTCGAACAAGCGGATGTCTTCCCATGTCGGATCTCAAGATTGCGGCGATCGCGCGCCGGTCGCAACCCGTTGCCCAGGACAGGCTGAACATCCTCGACCGGCGTGAAGCGTCGTTCGGGGTGAATGGCGATCAGCCCCGCCCGGGGTTCAGGATCGAACGGATGATCGATCTGAACCTGCTGCTGATGATCCTGCTGATCGGCGTTCCGGTGCTGCTGTCCTGCATCCTGTCGGCCGGCAATTAGAGGCGCGCCGACCGGCTTATTCGCGCAGCGTCCCGCCCGCTTACTGCGACGGGGCGCTGCCGCCGCGGGTGAGTTGGCGGATCAGGTCGGTTTCGGCGCGGCGATAGGGGGTGCCGTCATTGCGGAAGACCTCGTGGAACCAGATGGTCGGTTCCGACAGGACATAGGGCTTCTGCCAACTGTCCCACGGGAGGCGCGTCTGCGTCTTTCCGTCGACGAAGCCCCAGTTCATCATCGCGACCTTGTACCGCTTCCCGATTGGCAATGATCCGTCGAAGGTCGAGCCGTTGCCGCGCGCCATATATTCGGTGCAGAAGATGGGACGACCATAAGGCAGCAACTGGCGGACCCGGCCTTCGAACGCTTCCGGCCAGCCATAATCGTGGAAGCTGATGACGTCGGACTGGCCGAGTTGCAGCTTCTCCATTGGGGTCAACTTGCCGCCGGTCGGAGTCCAGTCGTCATGCTGCCAGACGCCGGACGTCACCGGCTGCGTCGGATCGGCCGCACGCGCCCAGGTGAAGACCTGCGACAGCAGAGCGCGGACCAGCGGTTCCTTGCCGTCCTGTCCCTTATATTGATCGGCCCCATTGTCGGGTTCGTTCCACAGATCCCAGCCAAGGATGCGATCATCCTTCGCGAAGGCACCGATCATTCCCTGCACATAGGCCTTGTAACCGGGATAGCGGCTGCGATCGCGCAGGCCCGGCATTCCCGGTCCCTGCACCCAGCCCGAATTATGGACGCCGGGGATAGGGGGGTGCTGCGGCCCCAGCTTCGGGTCGGGATCCCAGCAACTGTCGAACAGCACGAGCAGTGGCTTGATGCCGTGCCGCTGCGCCATCGTCAGGAACGCGTCGAGCCGGCGTTTGAAGCCTTCGGGATCCTGCTGCCATAGCTGGTCATGCAGGAAGACGCGCATCGTGTTCATGCCGATGCCCTGCGCCAGTCCCAGTTCGTAATCGATCCGCTTGGGATCCCATGTTGCCGCCTGCCACATCTCCAACTGGTTGATCGCGGTGGCGGGCGCGTAATTGGCACCGACCAGCCATGGCTGGCGAGCATACCATGTATTGGCCTGCGCCGCGGTCCAGCGGTCGCGGGCTTCGGCGGGCATCGCGACGCACGCGATCAGGGCGACCAGCCCCGTCTGCAGTTTCTTCATCATCGCTCTCCCATCGTCATCGGCACGGCCGGCTGCGCGTTTCTTGTCCGCGCACATCTCCGCCTCGCACATCGGCGGGGCGCCGTTCGCTGCCGGCATTTCGCGGCAGGATGCTCCGCTTCTGTCCTGACGCGCAACCTGCGGGTTTCGATAAATCCTTTGGATAGCGTTAGACTTTTGAAGGGGAGGCTGACCGGCGTTCTTGCGCCACCGAAAATTTGGGGTCAGTGCATCAGTCAGACAAATGCAATGCGACCGCGTGGAACGGCACCGGCGCACAAGGGGAAGATGTCATGCGAACCAAAGCGCTTTCGTGCGCGTCCGTTTCGATCGTCGCGTTGCTGTTCGGCACGGCACCGGCCTTCGCGCAGGCGCAGGAAACCCCCAAGCCGATGACCGCATCCGACCAGTCCGCCAATCCGGCTGCGCCCGCCCCGTCGACGCAGGCGGAGCCGGAGGAGAATGGCGAGATCGTGGTGACCGGCCTGCGCCGCAGCCTGCAATCCGCGCAGGCGGTGAAGCGCAATTCGGACGGGATCGTCGATGCGATCGTCGCCGAGGATATCGGCAAGCTGCCCGACACTTTCGCATCGTCCGCGCTGGCGCGGGTCAGCGGCGTGCAGGTGACGCGTGGTGCCGGCGAAGCGGCGGGCGTGCAGATTCGCGGCCTGCCGGATATCTCCACCACTTATAATGGCCGCGAGATCTTCACCGCCGAAGGGCGCTTTGTTGCGATTCAGGATTTCCCGGCCGGCACCGTGGCCGCGCTGGAGGTGTATAAATCGGGCACCGCCAATCTGATCGAGGGCGGAATCGGCGGACAGGTGAATGTGCGCGGAAGGCGTCCGTTCGATTTCAACGGGTTCGAGGTGTCCGGATCGCTTAACGGTGTCGCCTGGCAGCAATCGGGCAAGATGTCGTGGAACGGCAACCTGCTCATCACCGACCGCTGGGATACGGGCATCGGCGAGATGGGGTTGCTGGTCAACGCTTCCTATGTCGGCCTGAACTTCCTCGATTCGACGCGCGAACAGTCGCTGGTGGTCGCGACAACCACGCCGGCAACCGCGCCGGGGACGACGGGCAGCGTCCGTTATCCCGACGCGCAATCGCTGTTCCTGAGCCAGGGGCGGCGCTGGCGGCCATCGGCCAATGCGGCCTTCCAGTGGAAGCCGACGCCCGAACTCGAAATCTATGTCGACGGGCTGTATCAGGGCTATCGCGGGCGGGATTCGAATCGGTTCCTGTTCTTCCCGGTCTTTGGTGGGGACAATTTCCAGCTGAGCAATGTCACGACGCGCGCCGGCAATCCGGGTGTGGCGCAGAGCGCGACGGTGACGGGGGCGAACGCGCCGGACGGCTATTATGGGTCCGGCAACGGGACGACCAATACTTATCAGGTCGGGGGCGGCGCGATCTGGAAGCGGGACGGGCTGCAGATTTCGGGCGACGTCGCCTATACGGACAGCAGCTACACGTTCGATCTCATCAATATCGATCATGCGCTGCGCAGCTCGCCGGTTCGCAACGTGGTGTTCGAATCGCCCGGCAAGAATGGCGGGCCTACGCTGAACGTCGTCGATTTCGACCTGACCGATCCCGCCAATTATCTGAGCCGCGGCTTCTTTCAGGAATATGTGAAGGTCGGCGGCAAGGACATCCAGACGCGGGTGGACGCGCAATATGATTTCAGCGACGGGCTGCTGAAGCGGATCCAGATTGGCGGGCGATTCAACGATCGCGACGCCAACCGCGACCGTGGCGCGCCTTATATCTCCAACCTTGCGGCGCAGATCCCGATCACCAGCCTGCCGGTGACCACCGCGAACACGCTGCCGGGCTTCGGCTATGACGAAACCTTTCCAATCCGCACCTTCGCCGCGATTCCGTCGAGCAGCATCCGCGAGAACCTCCCGGCGCTGCGGGCCTTCTATGGCGCGCCGGAAGGGCGGCCCGCCTTCAATCCGTCCGAGAATTTCCGGGCGAATGAAAAAGCCTATGCCATTTACGCGCAGGCGAAATACGGGTTCGATCTTGGGGACGTCGTGGTCGACGGTCTGGTCGGGTTGCGCGCGGTGCGGACCACGAACCGGATCAGCGGGTTCCTGCGCGACGACGAGGATATCGATAATCCGGTCATCACGCCGATCACGGCGAGCAACAAATATACCGACTATCTCCCCAATTTCAGCAGCCGCATCGGTCTGACCGAGAAGCTGCAATTGCGGCTGGCCTATACGCAGACACGCACCCGGCCGAACTTCCTCGATCTGAACCCGGCGCTCACGGTCGGGTCGCCTCCGAACAATCCACCCAATGCCAATGATCCGAACAGCAATGCGCGCAACATCACCACAGGTAATCCCGATCTGACCCCGCTGACGTCGAACAATTATGATGCCAGCCTCGAATGGTATTTCTCGCGCACCGGATCGCTGACCGGCGCCGTGTTCCGCCGCGATGCGAAGGGGTTCATCGCGCCGATCACCGTGGTCCGGGATGATCCCGTCTATGGCCGGGTCCGGTTCACCCAGCCGGAAAATCTGGGCAAGACCCGGTTCGACGGTGCGGAGATCAGCTTCACGAGCTTCGTCGACATCGATGGCCTGCCCGAATGGGCGAAGGGCTTTGGCGTCCAGGCGAACGGCACCTATGTCGATGCAAAGGGCGACCTGTCGTCGACGCTGGGAACATCACCCAACGTCGCGGGCGAGCAGCAGCGGTTCAACGGCGTGTCGAAATGGACCTATAATCTGGTCGGTCTGTATGAGCGGCCCTTTTTCTCGGCGCGGCTTGCCTATAATTACCGCTCCAATTTCGTGCAATATTACAGTCTGGAGTCGCTCGACGTCGATGCCAATGGGGTGCAGCGGACCGGCGGCGTAATCGAGCAGGGGCGCGGCCAGCTCGATTTCTCGACCACGGTGACGCCCGTGCCGAACATCACGTTGGCGTTCGACATCGTGAACGTGCTGGGCAACCCGATCCGCCGCAACCGCGCGTTCAACGATGCGGGCGACACCTTCTCGCGCCAGATCTTCTATCTGGAACGCAGCTATTCGCTCGGCGTGCGGTTCCGGTTCTGATGAAGGGTGGGGGACTCGCATGAACATCCGTCAGCCTTCCATCCTCCGCCACGCATGGCGGATTGGGGCCGCGCTTGCGCTGGTCGCGACCGCCACCGGTGCCGTCGCGGACAATCCGCAATTTCAGGGGGCCGATCCCCATGCAACCGTCATCGACGGGGCGTTGTGGGTGTTCCCCACCGGCGGGCCGGGCGGCAGTTGGGAATCGGATCGCTTCGGTGCCTTTTCCTCGCGCGATCTGAAGACGTGGCGCAGTCGCGGCATCCTCATCACGCGCGACCGGATCGGATGGATCGGCGCGGACGGCGCGCCCGATCATTTCCTGTGGGCGCCCGCGGTCGCGACGCGCGGCGGCAAATGGTATCTCTATTATTCGGTCGGCCCGCAAAATCCGACGCCGAGCCGGATCGGCGTCGCCGTCGCGTCCCGCCCCGAAGGCCCCTATCGCGACAGCGGCCGGCCGTTGGTGGGCGGCGGGCAGGGGTTCGAGGCGATCGACCCGATGGTCTTCATCGATCCGCGATCGGGCCGCATCTACCTCTATGCCGGCGGTAGCGCGGGCGCGCGGCTGAAGATCTGGGAACTGGCCCCCGACATGATCTCCATCCGGCGCGAAATCACCGCGCTGCAACCGCCCCACTTTACCGAAGGCGCGTTCATGCATGTGCGGAACGGCGTCTATTATCTCTCCTACAGCCATGGACGCTGGAACGGGCCGGATTATTCGGTCCATTATGCCACGGCCACATCGCCGATCGGTCCCTGGCGCTATCGCGGTGCGATCCTGACCGGGGACCGGCGACATCAGGGGCCGGGCCATCATAGTTTCGTGCGGACGCCATCGGGCGCGTGGCTGATCGTCTATCATCGCTGGGAGCAAGGAGCGGGGGCGACGGTCCCGTTTAAGGGGGAACGACAGGTCGCCGTCGATCGCGTGCGCTATGCGAAGGACGACCGGATCCTGCCTGTGAAGATGACGGACGGAGCGACCGGGGATATGGGCAAACTGCTCATGCGAAGGTAGCGGAAGTCGGGCGGCGCAGTATGCCGAAAATTGCACGGTGCATGCGAACCCGCTTCCTGCCCGCCCGGACAAGCGCCGTGCCAGTCAAGGTTCCCGGAGAATGGGCATCGCCGATTTCAGAATCTTCGCAACGATGGTGACCCCTACGAGAATCGAACTCGTGCTTACGCCGTGAGAGGGCGTCGTCCTAACCGCTAGACGAAGGGGCCGTTTCGCGAACGGCGTCCTTAGGAAAGGACGTCGTTCGCGTCAAGCGTTTCCGGTCAGGCGGCTTCGCGTTCGCGGATCCGCATTTCGTTGTTCAACATTTCCGCAAGCAGGAAGGCCAGCTCGATCGACTGGCCGGCGTTCAGGCGCGGGTCGCAATGGGTGTGGTAGCGGTCGCCGAGGCTTTGTTCGGTGACGTCGATCGCGCCGCCCGTGCATTCGGTGACGTTCTGACCGGTCATTTCGGCATGGATGCCGCCGCCATGCGTCCCTTCCGCCCGGTGGACGGCGAAGAAGCCGCGTACTTCGGCGAGGATGCGATCAAACGGGCGCGTCTTGTAGCCATTGGTGGCCTTGACGACATTGCCGTGCATCGGATCGCACGACCAGACGACCGGACGCCCCTCGCGCTGAATCGCGCGGACCAGCGTTGGCAGATGCTTCTCGATCTTGTCATGCCCATAGCGGGTGATGAGTGTGATGCGGCCGGGGATGCGGTTCGGGTCGAGCGTGTCGAGCATCCGCAGCAGAGCGTCCGGCTCTAGGCTGGGGCCGCATTTGATCCCGATCGGATTATGAATGCCGCGCAGATATTCGACATGGCTCGATCCCTCGAACCGCGTGCGATCCCCGATCCACAGGAAATGCGCGGACAGGCCATAATAGTCGCCGGTCAGGCTGTCCTGCCGCGTCAGCGCCTGTTCGTAAGGCAGCAGCAAGGCTTCATGGCTGGTGAAGAATTGCGTGCCCTTCAACTGCGGGACGGTTTCCGGGTTGATCCCACACGCCGCCATGAAATCGAGCGCTTCGCCGATGCGATCGGCGACATCCTGATATTGGGCGGACCAGGGGCTGCGGCCCATGAAGTCGAGCGTCCAGGCATGAACCTGATGCAGATTGGCATAGCCCCCCTGGCTGAACGCACGCAGCAGGTTGAGCGTGGCCGCCGACTGGCTGTAGGCGCGGAGCATCCGCTGCGGATCGGGCTGGCGCGCTGCGTCCTCGAACCCGATATCGTTGATGATGTCACCCCGATAGCTGGGGAGCGAGACGCCACCAATCTCTTCCATATCGGAAGAGCGCGGCTTGGCGAACTGCCCCGCCATGCGGCCCAACTTCACGATCGGCATCTTGGACGCGTAAGTGAGGACGACCGCCATCTGCAGGATGACGCGGAACGTGTCGCGGATATAATTGGGGTGGAATTCGGCGAAGCTTTCCGCGCAATCGCCGCCCTGCAACAGGAACGCCTTGCCCGCCGCGACCTGCGCCAGCGATGCGGTCAGATCCCGCGCTTCGCCCGCGAAGACGAGCGGCGGATAATGACCCAGCTCCGCTTCCGCCGCCGCCAGCCGATCCGCATCGGGATAGGTCGGAAGCTGCCGGGCTTCATGCTGCTTCCAGCTATCGGGGGTCCAAATGCTTGCCATCGTCAATTCCTAAGGTGTCGCAATTTCCTTGCGTCAGCGGCGGGCGAAACGCAACCGAAGCGACGCGATCACTGTGATCGGTCAAGTCTCGAAACGCGGACGCCATTCCCAACGGGCGGCGTCGCCGTCCATCACATCGATGCCTGCGGTGGCGAGAGAATCGCGGATCGCATCCGACGCGGCGAAATCGCGCGCGGCACGGGCGGCGTCGCGATCGGCGAGCATCCGTTCGACGGCATCGTCGTCCAGCGTGGCGTCGGCGGGACGGATCGACAGCGCGCGACGATCCAGCGTCAGCAGGCCGAGGCCCAGCACCAGATCCATGCTGGCGACCAGTCGCAGCCGTTGTTCGGCCGGGATCGTCTTTGCGGCAATCGCCTCTTCCAGCACGGGGAGCGCCTGTGGCGTCATCAGATCCGCCGCGATGGCGGCATCGAACCGGGCGAGCAGCGCCCGCGCTGGCGCGTCGAGGCCCGCTTCGACAAGATCACGCTGATAGCGGGTCGATGCACCCCGGCTGTCGCCCGATTCGGCGAGCGCGCGTTGCCATTGGCCGGTGTCGGCCTTCGTCCGCAGCAAGGCCACGCCGGCAACGATCCGCTTGAGCCGGGTCAGCGCCGCGCCAAGATTTTCGCCCGAAAATTCGAGTTCGGACCGGTAATGTGACGACAGGCACAACATCCGATAGGCCAAAGGCGGGATGCCGCGGTCGATCAGCGAGGCGAGCGTCGCGAAGCCGCCCTTCGATTTGGACATCTTGGCCCCGCGGTCGACGAGGAAGTTATTGTGCATCCATACATTGGCACCGGTCGCGGAGGAGCAGGTGAAGGCCTGATTCTGCGCGATCTCATTCACATGATGGATTTCGCGGTGATCGATGCCGCCGGTATGGATGTCGAACTGCCGCCCAAGATATTTCAGGCTCATCACCGAACATTCCAGATGCCAGCCGGGCGCACCCGGCCCCCAGGGCGAGGTCCATTCCATCTGGCGCTGTTCGCCGACGGGGGAGGCGCGCCAGAGGGCGAAGTCCGCTGGGTTGCGCTTGCCTGCGACCGGATCGATCCGCGCGACGCCCTCGTCCACCCGCGCGCCGGCGAGCTGGCCATAATCGGGCACGCGCGTCGTATCGAAATAGAGGCCGCCTTCGATCCGGTAGGCCGCGCCATGGTCCTCGACCGTGCGGGCGAAGGCGATCATGTCCTGCACATGATCGGTCGCGACGCTCCACAAGGTGGGCGGCAGGATGGCGAGCGCGGCCAGATCGGCCTTGAACGCGGCGGTATAGAAGGCGGCGATTTCCCAGATGTCGCGCCCGGCGGCGGCGGCAGCGGCTTCCATCTTGTCGTCGCCCGCATCGGCATCGGACGTGAGATGCCCGACATCGGTGATGTTGATGACATGATTGACCGCATAGCCCTTCCAGTTGAGCGTGCGGCGCAGCGTATCGGTGAAGATATAGGCGCGCAGATTGCCGAGATGCGCGAAATGATAGACGGTCGGTCCGCAGCTATAGAGCCGCACCAGATCCGGATCGATCGGCACGAAAGGCGCGGTCTCGCGCGTCAGGCTGTTGAACAGGGTCAGCGGGGCAGGGTGGGTCATGCGCGATGCCCTAGTCCGGGAGACGCATGACGGGCAAAGAAAAAGGCGGGGGTCCATGATGGACCACCCGCCTTTTCTACGTTCGCCCCGATCCGAAGACCGGAGCGACCATGATCAATGCGCTGCGGCGTTCGCTGCAACGGCACCGTTGTCGACGGCTTCTTCGACATTGTCGGCTGCGCCGTGCATGTTGTCGGCAGCGTTCTCGAGAGCGGCTTCGGTCGACTCGTTCGTCGCGTTGTCGGCCTGGGCTTCGAGGTTGTCGGCCGCGTTCTCAAGCGACTCGGCGACGTTCTCGGCGGCGTTTTCGGCCGGGGTGTTGTTCGTGCAGGCGGCCAGAGACATCAGGCCGGCGGCGACGACGAAGCTGAGCTTCTTCATATGTGCTGCTCCAAGAAAGGCAAACGGAAGGGCCGGCCCGAATGCCGTCCCCACCGCCGTCTGTAGCGGCGTCATCTCTTCCGTCAACGTAGAAATAGGGCGTGGCGGATGCGGTTCGTCGCATTTCCGGCCTTACACAGTCGGTATGCAACCATCCGGGTCACCGGATGTTAATGTCCGGACAGTGCCGGCGATCCGTTCGGCGCATCCCGCGAATCACACGAAGAGGTGTTCAGCCCATGGCAACCAACGACAGCGCAGCGACCGACCGGACCGTCATCGATCGTATCGCTATCGTCGGGAACCATCCGCCGCGACTGTGCGGAATCGCCACTTTCACGAGCGATACCGCCATCGCGCTGCGCACCGCATTCCCGGATGCCGTGGTGGACGTCTATGCCATGAACGATGTCGGCGCGTCGCACGCTTATGGTGGCAGCGTGGTGGCAGAGATCGGTCAGGACGACATTGCCGATTACCGCGCGGCGGCCCGCAAGATCGACGAGAGCGGCGCGCAGGTCGTGCTGGTGCAGCATGAATATGGGATTTTCGGCGGCCCGGCGGGCGCGAACCTGCTGACATTGCTCGACCGGGTGACCGCGCCGGTGGTGGTGATTCTGCATACGGTGCTGGAGACGCCGAATCTGGAACAGCGTGCGGTGATCGAGGCGCTGGCGCGGCGTGCGTCCAAGCTGATCGTGATGGCGGAGAAGGGGCGTGACATCCTCGAGCGCGTCCACGGCCTTTCGCATGATTCGATCGCCGTGGTGCCGCATGGCGTACCCGACCGTCCGTTCGGTCGCAGCGAGGAGAAGAAGCGTCGCTTCGGGTTCGAGGGACGCAAGGTGCTGATGACCTTCGGCCTGCTGTCGCCGAACAAGGGCATCGAAACGATGCTGCGCGCCTTGCCGGCGATCGTCGCGGAGAATCCCGAGGCGCTCTACGTCATTCTCGGCGCGACGCATCCGCATCTCGTCGCGCGGGAGGGCGAGGCCTATCGCGACGGTCTGGCGGCGCTCGCGAACGAGCTGGGCGTGGGCGACAAGATCCAGTTCGTGGATGGCTTTCTGGAGCAGGAATTGCTGCTGGATTATGTCGAGGCCGCCGACATCTATGTCACGCCCTATCTGAACGAGGCGCAGATCACCTCTGGCACGCTGTCCTATGCGGTCAGCCTCGGCAAGCCGGTGGTGTCTTCGCCTTACTGGCACGCGACCGAGTTGCTATCTGACGGCACCGGCATCTTGGCCGCATTTGGCGATAGCGATGCGTTCGCGACGGCGATCAACGGGCTGCTCGCCGACCCCGCGCGGAAGCGTGCCATTTCCGAGCGCGCCTATGCGATCGGTCGCGGGATGACGTGGGAGACGGCCGCGCATCATTATATGGAAATCATGCGCGCGGCCGTCCGCCGCCAGCCGGTGCGGATGGTGCAGCGCCCTGCCGCGGAGATGGCGATGATCGCTCCCGATCTGGCGGGGATGGAGCGGATGACCGACGGATGCGGCATGATCCAGCATTCGATTTTCGCCGTGCCGGACCGCAACCATGGCTATTGCGTCGACGATAATTGCCGCGCCCTGATGTTGATGCACCGCATCACCGGTGATGCCGAGGCGCGCGCCGACGAACTGGCGACGATTTACGCATCCTTCGTCCAACATGCGTGGAACGGCGCGACCGGCCGCTTCCGCAACTTCATGGGATTTGACAGAAGCTGGCTGGAAAGCGTTGGATCCGAAGATAGTTTCGGTCGCTCGCTCTGGTCGATCGGCGATACGGCGGCACGGGCGCGCAAGGCGGATCTGCGGCGCTGGGCGCTGCATCTGTTCGATCAGGTCGCGCCGCACGCGCTCGAACTGGGCAGCCCGCGGACATGGGCGTTCGCGCTGCTCGGTGCGGATGCGGTGTTGGAAGTCCATCCGGGGCACGGCGTCGCATCGCGGCTGGTCCGCCATTTCGGCGCGAAGCTGGCGCAACGTCTGGCCGATGCGCGGCGGGACGACTGGGTGTGGTTCGAGTCCGTGTTGGGTTATGACAATGCGCGGCTGCCCGAAGCGCTGATTCGTGCCGGTGCGCGCACGGGGAATCAGGACTGGATTGCGCAGGGCGTCGCCGCCTTCGATTGGCTCGAAACGGTCCATGGCGGTCCGGATGGCGATTTCCGGGCGGTCGGCACGGAGAGCTTCGGTCGCGAATATGCGCCGGCCCTGCGCTTCGATCAGCAGCCGCTGGAGGCATGGGCGACGATCGACGCCGCCTTGTCGACCTTGCGCATCACAGGCGATCCGCGCTGGCGGACCGTCGCGATCCGGGCTTATCGCTGGTATCTTGGCGCGAACGATATCGGGATGCCGGTGGCATCGATTTCCGACGGTGGATGCTTTGACGGATTGATGCGCGACCGGGTCAACCTTAATCAGGGTGCCGAATCGGTGCTGGCTTTCCAGTTCGCATGTTGCGCCATGGCGTCGCTTGCGGTGGAACCGGCCCAATCGGCGGACGACCGGACGAGCCAGGCCTCCTGACACGTCGCGACGTCCGCGACGTGAAAGGGTACGGACGCCTGTGATCGATGTCATCCATGCACCGCTGAAACTCGCCGCCGATCCGGCGCGGGTCGTCGTGCGGCCTTTCCATATCGCGATCGAGGCCGGGAAGGTCGCCGGGCGTCCCGGCCGCGTTCGCCGCATCGTCGATGCCGTGCTGGCGCTCGACGATGCGCAGACCGAGGCCGAACTGGAACTGGTGCTGCGCGATTTCGAGGCGCGGCATTGGCAGACGCGCAACGTGTTCGACACGCGCTATGCGGCGATCGAGCAGGGGTTGCAGCTCGACGGATCGAAGATCTCGCACAACAAGCGGCAGCTGATCGGCGCCTATTTCTGCCACGAATATAGCTATGCCGCCGCCGCGCTGATGAACCCGAGCATCATCTGTCATCCCGACCAGAGCGGGTTGAACGGCGGCGCGATGCGGATTGCCATGTCGCTGCGCGCTGTGGGGGAAGGGCATATTTCCTCCGTCGCGTTCCGCGAGGGGATTCTCGGGCCGGGCGCAAATTTCGAGTTGATGCCGGAACCGCCCTTCGCCACCACGGCGGATACCGCGAAGGAACTGGAGCGCGGCGCGGTCGAGGTGCATCGTCATCGCGACAGCTCGCTGTCCGGCACGGTGCTGTTCCCCATCACCGAGGCGCAGCGCAACGGGCTGGAGGATCTGCGGCTCGTCAAATTCACGCATGACGACGGTTCGGCCGAGTGGATCGGCACCTACACCGCTTATTCCGGCTCGACGATCCGGTCGGAATTGCTGCGCACGCATGATTTCCGCAGCTTCATCTTCCAGCCGATGACCGGCCCGGCCGCGCGCAACAAGGGCATGGCACTGTTCCCGCGCAAGATCGGCGGCGAATATCTGATGATCGGCCGTCAGGACGGCGAGAATCTGTATCTGCTGAAATCGCCGACGATCGACAATTGGGGCGAGGGCGAATTGCTGCTCACCCCGCATTATCCATGGGAAATGGTGCAGATCGGCAATTGCGGATCGCCGATCGAACTGGAGGAAGGCTGGCTGCTGCTGACCCACGGCGTTGGCGCGATGCGCAAATATTCGATCGGCGCGGTGCTGCTCGACAAGGAGGATCCGTCCAAGGTTCTCGGTCGCACCTCTCAACCGATTCTGTCGCCCAATGACGACCGCGAAGGCTATGTTCCCAACGTCGTCTATACCTGCGGCGCGTTGAAGCAGGATGACATGCTGTTCATCCCTTACGGCGTGGCGGACAGCTCGGTCGCGTTTGCATGGGTGTCGATCCCGCACCTGCTGGCAGGAATGCGCGCCGACTGACCGGTCGGGTGGCGCAGGCGCGGGACATTCTGGCGACGCTGGCGGTCCTTCGGCCGGCGCTTGTGCGGATCGATCGCCCGTGGCGATCATCGGGAGCGCCGCGCTGGTGCTGCACGGCATCCGGGATGTCGTGGCGCGGGATATCGACCTGATGCTCGATCCGGACGATGCCGCGATGCTGATCGATCAGGCCGGGTTCGTGCGGCAGCCACAGGATGACCGCGGCCCTTTCCGGTCGCACGTCCATGCCCGGCGGGACGATCTGCCGATGCCGGTGGAGGTGATGGGCGGCTTCGCGTTCCGCAATCCGGACGGCGTGCACCCGGTGCGCGTCGATGCACCGATCCTGCATGATGGCTGGCCGGTCGCCTCATTGCCGGATCTGACGGCGATGCTCCGCCTGTTCGATCGGCCTAAGGACCGAATACGGCTGTCTTTGATCGCCGAGAGCGCAGTGACGTGAAGTTGAGACTTTGAAGCATCCCGAGCGAAGCCAAAGTCGCCAGCCTTCAGGCTTCTCGACTTCGCTCGAAGGTATTTCTCGACTACGCTCGGGATGAACGGTTCATTTTACGCCATTCTGCTCCAAGGCGAACGAACGCCGACGCGGAACGGGCCGTCTCTAAGCATGATGACTTGGAGTTGAACCAAAGTCCTTTCCAACGCCGTTTGGTTCGACCCTGTCGAGAACTCTGCGCAGGGTTCTCGACAGGCTCGAACCAAACGGAACTGCAAATCACGATAATCTAATCAAATGTCTTCGTGCTTTAAGGATGACCGATCCGCCGAGGCATCCAGCCTAAACCGGATGCCCAGGCGGGAATGTCACTCCCCGCCGCCCTTCGCCACCGGCCCCAACTCCGTGCCGTCATTGGCGACAACCGCCAGCATCGCCGTCCATGCCGCCACATTCTGGCGGAGTTGCACGGGATCGACCTTGTCGAGCGTGTCGTCCGGCGTGTGGTGCAGGTCGAAATAGCGCATTCCATCCTGCCGCAGATTGACGACCGGAACGCCGGTCGCACCGAGCGGCGCGATGTCGGAACCTGCGCCACCTTCGTTATTGCCGTGCGCGATGCCGAGGGGCGCGAGCGCCTCCGCGACCCGGTTCATGACGGGCAGGGCGGCCGGCGTCACCTTGCTGTCGAATTTCCACACGCGATCCGCGCCGAAATCGGACTCGGCCAGCAGCGCGTGCTTCTCCCCGCCATGCGCCTTGGCATAAGCGGTGCCGCCGAACAGGCCGACTTCCTCCGCACCGAACCACACGACGCGGATCGTGCGCAGCGGGCGGCCATTGTCCATGATCCGCTTGGCGGCAGCGGTCGTGATGGCGACGCCGGTCGCGTCGTCGATCGCGCCCGTGCCGAGATCCCAGCTATCCAGATGCCCGCCGACGACGATCAGCCCCGCCTTGGGATCGCGCCCCGGCACTTCGGCGATGACATTGCCCGACTGGCGCGTGCCGATCTGCCGCGGGGTCAGCAGCAAGCGCATCCGCACCGGCTTGCCGCGTTTCAGGATGCGGTCCAGTTGCTCCGCATCGGGAATGCTGAGCGCGGCAGCCGGGATGGGCGCGACACCGGGCGCGAAGCTCTGCACGCCGGTATGCGGGGTGCGATGATGCTCGGTCCCGATCGACCGGATCACGATCGCCGCCGCGCCCTTTTGCGATGCGACGGTCGGTCCCTGCCGGCGAACGATGCCGGAGGAACCATAGCTGGACCCGTCCTGCGTCGGCAGCATGGCGTGGGTGAGATAGACGATCCGCCCGCGCACCGTCGCCTCGGGCGCAGCCTTCAACGCCTCGATCGTCGGGAAGGCAACGATTTCGGCATCGAGGCCGGTTGCCGGGGTCGCGCCGCTATTGCCCAGCGCGGTCAGCGCCAGCTTCTGCGGGAAGGGGCTGAGGATCTCGCCCCGTTCCTCGCCGCGCACCCAGACCGGCATGTCATAGGTTTCGATGCGGACATTGCGGAAGCCCAGCGCCTTCAGCTTCGCCGCGCCCCATGTCCGCGCGCGCGCCTCCGCCTCGGTCCCCGCCAGCCGTGGGCCGACCTCGGTGGTCAGCCCTTCGGTGATGTCCCAGGCAATGTCGTCGGACAATGCGGCATCGCGCAGCGCGGCGACGCGATCGGCGGTGATCGTCTGCGCGGAGGCGGGGAGGGCGGCGGCGGCGCAGAGCAGCGCGGGGAGGATGCTTTTCATGGCCGCCATAGCTATCGCGCATGTCGGTGTTTGCCAACGGTGCCGCGACCCCTTACATCGCGGCCTAAATTCGCCAGCCTTGTGATATCGGAGACCGTGCCAGATGGCCGTTCAGTACAGCTATGTGATGAAGGGTCTGACCAAGACCTTCCCCGGCGCGCCGAAGCCGGTGCTCAACAATATCCACCTGCAATTCCTGCCGGGCACGAAGATCGCCATCATCGGCGTCAACGGCGCAGGCAAATCGACCCTGATGAAGATCATGGCCGGTTACGACAAGGATTTCACCGGCGAAGCCTGGGCGGCGGAGGGCTTCCGCGTCGGCTATCTCAGCCAGGAACCGCAGCTCGATCCGAACAAGGATGTACGCGGCAATGTGATGGACGGCGTCCGCGCCACCGCCGATCTGGTCGATCGGTTCAATGAAATCAGCACGATCATGGGTGATCCTCCCGAAGATTGTGACTTCGACGCGCTGCTCGCCGAAATGGGCGAGTTGCAGGAGAAGATCGACGCGGTCGATGGCTGGACGCTCGACAACCAGCTCGAAATCGCGATGGAAGCGCTGCGCTGCCCGCCGGGCGATGCCGATGTGACGACCCTGTCGGGTGGTGAGCGTCGCCGCGTCGCGCTGTGCAAGCTGCTGTTGTGGAAGCCGGAAATCCTGCTGCTCGACGAACCGACCAACCATCTCGATGCGGAGAGCGTCGGCTGGCTGGAAAATCACCTCAAGGAATATGCGGGCAACGTCATTCTCGTGACGCATGACCGCTACTTCCTCGACAATGTCGTCGGCTGGGTGCTGGAAATCGATCGCGGCCGTGGCCTTCCGTTCGAAGGAAACTATTCCAACTGGCTGGAAAACAAGGCCACGCGCATGGCGCAGGAGGACCGGGAGGAAGAGGGCCGGCAGAAGGCGATCCAGCAGGAACTGCAATGGATCCGGCAAAGCCCGAAGGCGCGCCAGACCAAGTCCAAGGCCCGCATCCGTGCGTTCGACGAACTGGTCGAGAAGCAGAATGACCGTCGCCCCGGCGCGGCGCAGATTCTGATCCAGATCCCGCAGCGTCTGGGTGGCAATGTCATCGAGGCGAAGGGGCTGACCAAGAGCTTCGGCGATAAATTGCTGTTCGAAAATCTCGACTTCAACCTGCCGCCGGGTGGCATCGTCGGCATCATCGGGCCGAACGGCGCGGGCAAGACGACCTTGTTCAAGCTCATCACCGGTCAGGAAAAGCCCGATGGCGGGGAGATCAACATCGGGTCGACCGTGCGGCTGGGCTATGTCGACCAGAGCCGCGATCATCTGAACCCGAACAAGAATGTCTGGGAAGAGATTTCGGACGGCCTGGATCGCTTCACCTTCGGCAAGCACGACGTGGCGACGCGCGCTTATGTCGGCGCGTTCAACTTCAAGGGCAGCGACCAGCAGAAGAAGGTCGGCCAGCTTTCGGGCGGTGAACGCAACCGCGTCCATATGGCCAAGATGTTGAAGGAGGGAGGCAACGTCCTCCTGCTCGACGAACCGACCAACGATCTGGACGTGGAAACCCTGCGCGCGCTGGAAGAGGCGTTGGAGAATTTCGCCGGTTGCGCCGTGGTCATCAGCCATGACCGCTTCTTCCTCGATCGCCTCGCCACGCATATCCTCGCCTTCGAAGGCGACAGCCATGTCGAGTGGTTCGAAGGCAATTTCGAATCCTACGAAGAGGACAAGAAGCGCCGTCTGGGCGATGCCGCCGATCGCCCGACGCGACTGGCGTACAAGAAACTGACGCGCTGATCGTTACCGCCGCTCCGGCATTTGCCGGGGCGGCGGGCGGTGGTCAGAAGATCATTGTGTCCATAACGGACCGAACTCATGCGGTTTGTGGCTTCGCGCCCAAACGCAATTCGCTGACGATGACGCTGGCCACGATCAGCACGCCGCCGGCAATGGCGAGCACGGTCAGATGCTCCCCCGCCAGCACGCCGATCAGGCCGGCATAAACGGGTTCGGCCGCGTAGATCAGGGTCGCGCGGGCGGCCGAGACATGGTTCTGACCCCAGTTCATCGCCACCTGAATGATCGCACTGGCGACGCCCAGCGCGCCCGCGCAGGCGAGCAACGTCCCGTTAAAGTCCGGTATCTGCTCCCCGGTGACCGGCATCAGCGCAAAGCTGCCGACCGCCACCGTCGCCAGTTGGAACAGGGCCGCACGACGCGGATCGATCCGCCCGGCGAAGACGCCGATCAGCAGGATCTGGAAGGAGAAGGCGATCGCGGACAGCACGCTGAGTGCTTCCCCCGGTCCAAGTGTCAGGGTCGCGACTGCAGAGGGGCCGGCGAGCAGGACCAGCCCGGCAAAGGCCATGGCGATCCCCACCCACACCATCGTCCGCGGACGTTGGCGGAAGATTAGCAATTGCAGGATGGGAACGAAGGGTACGTACAGCGCCGTCAGGAAGGCGGACGTACTACTGGGAATGGATTGCAACCCGCTGGTCTGCAAGGCGTACCCCGCGACCATGGTCAGGCCGATCATCCCGGACCCGATCAGATCGAACCGGGTGCAGCCACGGAAGATACTGGGGGATGCCAGCGCCAGCAGAAGCGCGGCCACGCCGAACCGCAACCCGACGAAGAATAACGGACCGCTATGCCCCAGACCGATCTTGGTGATGAGGAAGGTGCCGCCCCACAGGATCGTGATCCCGACCAGCACCAGTTCCGGCAGGAAGCGCCGCGGCGCGGCGTCTTCCCGCTCGGTTTTCATCATGCCGGGTTGAATGCCCCGGTTTCGGGATCGCGGATCAGCAGATCACCCTTCGCGATGCCGAACCAGCCGCCGTGGAGGTTCAGGCGACCATCGGCCAACCTTTCCTGCACGAAGGGGAATGTCTTCAGATTTTCGAGACTCACGCCGACCGCGCGCTGCTCCATCTCGGTCACCGCGTCGTCGCCATCGCCCTTTTCGGCGATCACGTCGTCGCGCGCATCGGCCAGCATGGAAATCCACGCGTCGATAAACGCGCCAGCGCCATGTTCCGAACCTTCGAAGGTCCGGCTGAGCGCCGCCTTGCAACCGCCGCAGGAAGCATGGCCAAGCACCAGAACATCCGTAACCTCAAGCTGCGTCACCGCAAATTCGAGCGCGGACGAAACACCATGATAGCCGCCGCCGGTTTCGTAGGGCGGCACCAGCGCAGCCACGTTGCGGACCACGAAGGTCTGCCCCGGCGCGACGTCGAACACGGTCGCCGGATCGACGCGGCTGTCCGAGCAGGCGATGATCATGATTTTCGGGCTTTGCCCTTTCGCCAGGGTTTCCCAGCGCTGGCGCTCGGTGACCCAATTAGCGGACTTGAAACGGTGATAGCCGTCGATGAGTGGTGAAATTCCGGTCATTCGGTCTCCTTTCCATAGGCAGCAGGGGGTGGCAAGCCATACCCGCAGCCGCTATCTAACGTCACATGAACCAGATGGTGCCACTCCCCGCTCCCGCCCGCGTCCGCAAGCCGGACTGGATCCGCGTCAAGGCGCCAACCGGCGCCGTCGTCGCCCAGACCCGCGCCCTGATGCGGTCGAAAAGCCTGACGACGGTGTGCGAGGAGGCGGCCTGCCCCAATATCGGCGAGTGCTGGAGCAAGAAGCACGCAACCGTCATGATCCTGGGCGACACGTGCACACGCGCCTGCGCCTTCTGCAACGTGAAGACGGGAATGCCGCGTGCGGTGGACCCGATGGAGCCGGAGAATGTCGCCGATGCCGCCGCGCAGATGGGGTTGCAGCATATCGTCGTGACGTCGGTCGATCGCGACGATCTGCCCGATGGCGGCGCGAAGCAGTTCGTGAAGGTGATCGAGGCGATCCGCCGGTCCAATCCGCAGACGACGATCGAGATCCTGACCCCAGACTTCCGCAACAAGCATGAAGCCGCGATCGAGGCGATCGTCGCGGCGCGGCCCGACGTCTACAACCATAATCTGGAAACCGTGCCGCGGCTTTACCCGACGATCCGGCCGGGTGCGCGCTATTATGCGTCGCTGCGCCTGCTGGAACAGGTGAAGCGGATCGATCCTTCGATCTTCACCAAGTCCGGCGTCATGGTCGGGCTGGGTGAGGAGCGGTTGGAAGTGCATCAGGTGATGGACGATATGCGCAGCGCCGGCATCGACTTCCTGACGATGGGCCAATATCTGCAACCGACGCCGAAGCACGCCAAGGTCGCGGAATATATTCCGCCCGCTACCTTCAACGCCTATGCCTCGATCGCGCGTGCCAAGGGGTTCCTGCTGGTCGCCGCCAGCCCGTTGACCCGGTCCAGCTATCATGCCGGAGATGATTTCGAGAAACTGCGCACCGCGCGCGAGGCGCAGTTGGCGAAGCGCTGATGCCGCGCCATACGGAAACGCGCCATCTGCCCTATACCCCGGAACAGATGTTCGACCTGGTCGCCGATGTCGGCCGCTATCGCGAATTTCTGCCCTGGGTGGCGGCGGTGCGCGTGCGATCGAACAGCGAGACCGAAATGGTCGCGGATCTGGTGGTCGGGTTCAAGGCGCTACGCGAATCCTTCACGTCGAAGGTCGTGAAGAAGCGCGCAGAAAGCATCACCGTCGAATATGTCGACGGGCCGCTGGAGCATCTGGTCAATGACTGGACGTTCCGGCCGGACGGGCAGGGCGGTACGCTGATCGATTTCTGCGTCGACTTCGCCTTCCGGTCGCGCATTTTCGAAGCAATTGCCGGACAGGTGTTCGAACGGGCGCTGCGCAAGATGATCGGCGCGTTCGAGGAACGCGCCGCCGCGCTTTACGGATCGAGCGTGACGCCCGGCATCAGCAGGTCGAGCGCGCACAACGCGGCCTGAATCCGGATCCCGGCGCGGCCGAGATCGCCGAACTGCCGCATGTCGGCGGTCACCTCGTCCGGATCGCTGTCATGATCGGCGCGTGCGAACACCACCGTGCCGACCGGTTTCTTCTCGCTGCCGCCGTCCGGGCCGGCGATACCAGTGATCGCCACCGCGACATCGGCCTTGCTCTTGGCCAGCGCGCCGCGCGCCATCGCCCAGCCGACCGCGATCGACACCGCGCCGAAGGTTTCCAGCACATCGGTGCTGACGCCCAGCAGATCGACCTTGGCCATGTCGCCATAGGTGACGAAGCCCGCTTCGAACACGGCGGACGATCCCGGTATCTCGGTCAGCGCGGCGGACACCAGCCCGCCGGTGCAGCTTTCGGCCACGGTGATGCGGCGGCCCAAAGCGAGATTGGCCTCGATCACGCGCCGCGCGGCATCGATCAGCCGGGGCGGAAGCAGATTATCGGTCATTCGAACGCACTCCGGCGGCAGGGGCGGGACAGAGACGGATCCCGGTACGCGATGTCGCGCCACGATCAAGCTGGACGAGCGCCACCAGTAACGACGTGACGTTACCGATCGGCAACGGGCTGATCTGTTCGGCGATCCGGCTGATCGCCGCGCAGTCCCGCGTCGGGACAGCCGCGCCGACCCGATCGGCGATCAACCCCTGCACCATGGTCGATGCCGTCTCGGGATCGAGGAAGTCGGGCATGGATTGGCCAGAAAATTTCTCCAGCACGGGCAGGGCGGCGGCGGCATTGCCACCCCCTTCGCGGCGGTAGCGCTGCGCCATGCCCGCCGCGCCGCGATTGAGCCATGCGCCGGACGGCAGCACGGGGCGGCACCGCGCCGCCGCCGCTTCGACGGCGGCAGGCAGCGCGTAGGCGACGACCGACCGCGCCTCGGCTTCGGTCAGGCAGTCGGCCGCCTGCGCCGTCACGGGTGCGGCGAGCAACAGGAGCGCCAGCAAGGCGGGGGTGCGGATCATGGTCATGCGTCCTCCGGCATCCGGATCGTGGCGACGGCCTGCGCGGCGATGCCCTCGCCGCGCCCGGTGAAGCCCAGCCGCTCGGTGGTGGTGGCCTTCACGCTGATGCGCTTTGGCGAAAGCTGCAGGATCCGGGCGATATTGTCGCGAATGCCGGCGCGGTGCGGCCCGACCTTGGGCGCTTCGCAGATGATCGTGACATCGACGAAATCGAGGATGCCGCCGCGCGCCGTCAACAGGTCGCGGGCATGGATCAGGAAACGGTCCGATGCCGCCCCGCGCCATTGCGGGTCGCTGGGCGGGAAATGGTCGCCAATATCGCCATCGCCGATCGCGCCCAGAATTGCGTCGGTCACGGTGTGCAGCACGACATCGGCATCGCTATGCCCCTTCAGCTTCGCGCTGTGCGGCACAGCGATCCCGCCCAGGATGACATGATCGCCGGGTTCGAAGGCATGGACATCGAAACCGGACCCGACCCGCACCACCAAGTCGCTTGCACGCTGTTGCGCCATCATCAAATCTTCCGAATAGGTCAGTTTTTCCAGCGCGGGATCGCCGGCAACGGTTGCGACGGTGCCGCCGGCGGCACGCACCATCTGCGCATCGTCGGTCGCCTCCTGCGCGGCATTCCATGCGGCATGGGCGGCACGGATGGCGGGCAGGGCGAAGGCCTGCGGCGTCTGGACGCGGACCAGACCGTCGCGCGGCACCACCGCACCCAGCGCGGTCCCACCATGTGCCAGCGTATCGGCGACGGGCAGCACCGGCACCGCGCCATCGGCCGCATCAAGCGCGGCGATCAAACGGTCGATCACCGCCGCGGGAACATGTGGGCGGGCGGCGTCATGGATCAGCACGCGATCGCCATCGATCGCCGCCAGCCCGGCCGCGACCGAGTCCCGGCGGTGCGCGCCACCCGTCACGGGGGGCGGCAGGGTGCGTGTGCCGATTGCCGCAGCATAGGCATCGGCCTGTCCGGCGCCGATCACCACCTGCACGCTGTCGATCGCGGGATGGCTGGCGAAGGCGTCGATGGCGTGTGCCAAGACGCTGCGCGATCCGAGCATGGCATATTGTTTGGGGATGTCGCTGCCCATCCGGGTGCCGGATCCGGCCGCGACGATCAGGGCGACGGTGCGTCTGGTCTGCATGGCCGCGTGCCTAGCGGAGCCGGACGCTGCCCGCCAGCAGGATATCCGTCTGGCCTCCTGCCTCTTTTTCGGGCATATGGCGTCTCATGCCCCAGATGCTGTCCCCGATCGATATCGGTCCCGTGCGGATCGAAAATCCCGTCATTCTCGCGCCGATGACCGGCGTGACCGATCTGCCGTTCCGTCGGATCGTGCGCCGCTACGGATCCGGGCTGAACGTGACCGAGATGATCGCCAGCCAGGCGATGATCCGCGAGACGCGTCAGTCCCTCCAGAAAGCGGCGTGGGATCCGATCGAGGAACCCGTGTCGATGCAGCTTGCCGGCTGCACCGCGCATGAAATGGCCGAGGCCGCCAAGCTGAACGAGGATCGTGGCGCCGCGATCATCGACATCAACATGGGCTGCCCGGTGCGCAAGATCGTCAATGGCGATGCCGGATCGGCGCTGATGCGCGATCTGGTCAACGCCGCCGCGATCATCGACGCCACGGTGAAGGCCGTGTCCGTGCCCGTCACGCTGAAGATGCGGATGGGCTGGTGCCATGACAGCCTGAACGCGCCCGAGCTGGCGCGGATCGCCGAGGATCTGGGCGTGAAGATGGTCACCGTCCATGGCCGCACCCGCAACCAGATGTACAAGGGCACGGCCGACTGGCAGTTCATCCGCCGTGTGAAGGATGCCGTATCAATCCCGGTGATCGCCAATGGCGACATCAACAGCATCGACGATGCCGTTACCGCGCTGGAACAGTCGGGCGCGGACGGCGTGATGATCGGGCGCGGCGCCTATGGTCGCCCGTGGCTGCTGGGGCAGGTGATGCATTTCCTGGCAACGGGGGAGCGCCGGCCGGATCCGTCCGTGGCGGACCAATATGCCATGATCGTCGGCCATTATCACGCGATGCTCGACCATTATGGGCGCGACATCGGCGTCAACATGGCGCGCAAGCATATCGGCTGGTACACCAAGGGGCTGGACGGATCGGCCGAGTTCCGCAACCGCGCGAACCAGATCGCCGATCCGGCGGTCGTGCTCGACATGCTGGAACGCTTCTACACGCCCTGGCTCTGCCGCGCGGCTGCCTGATTCCTTGATCCCGATCGAAACCGCGGCGGCGCTGTTCGTGGCCGGCCCGACCCCCTGTCTGGCCGTCGACGATGGCGATCTGGTGTGCGAGGCGAACCCGGCGGCGGAAACCTTGTTCAACATGGCGCGCGCTACGCTGCGCGGGCGGCGAATCGACGATCTGATCGGGCCGGGGCCGACCGGTGCGCCGGTCGTTGCGCCTTATGCCGCCTATGACCAGACCCTGGCGCTGCCGGACGGGCGCAGCATTCTGGCGGATGTGATCGGCGCGCCTTTCTCCGGGCGGGCGGGGTGGCGCGTGCTGTCGATCCATATCCGCGCCTTGGGGCCGCTGGGGCATCGGCGTGACGGCGGGCAACGCACCGCGACCGCCGCCGCCGCGATGCTGGCGCATGAGATCAAGAATCCGCTGTCCGCCATCCGCGGCGCGGCGCAACTGCTCGACCGCAATGACGACGAGACCGCCCCGCTGACCGGGCTGATCCGCGACGAGGTGGATCGCATCACGCGGCTGATCGACCGGATGGAGGGCTTTACCGATCCGCGCCCGCTGGCCCGGTCCTCGCAGAATATCCACGCGATCCTCGCTCATGCCCGTGAGATCGCGGCGCAGGGCTTCGGTCGTCATATCGAGATTCGAGAGGTTTACGACCCATCCTTGCCGCCGGTGCTCGGGAATCGCGATGCGCTAGTGCAGGTGTTCGTCAACCTCATCAAAAATGCGGTCGAGGCGATGGGCGAGACGAAGGGCGCGATCACGTTGCGCACCGCCTATCGCTCCGGCCTCATCAAGCGCACCGATGCCGCCGCGCCGCTGGCGCTGCCGATAGAGGTCTGCGTGATCGACGATGGACCGGGTGCGCCGGCCGATATCGTCGACCATCTGTTCGAACCCTTCGTCACGTCCAAGCGCAGCGGCGGCGGGTTGGGGCTGGCGCTGGTCGACAAGCTGGTGTCCGATCATGGCGGCATGGTGGAACTGGTGCGCGAAGGCCGGCCGGCACGGACGGTGGTGCGGCTGCTGTTGCCGCGCGGCGGGGATCGCAGCGCATGAGCGGCCGGATCCTGGTCGTCGACGATGATGCGGCGATCCGCACCGTCATGCGCGAATCGCTTCGGCGCGCGGGGCATGTCGTGGAGCTGGCCGATACGCTGGCGGCGGCGCGCACGCGGATCTCATCCTTCGCGCCCGATGTGCTGGTGACCGACGTCATGCTGCCCGACGGCAATGGGTTGGACCAGTTGCCGGCGATGATCGCGCTCCGCCCCGGTATGCCAGCCATCGTGCTGTCTGCGCAGAATACGCTCGCCACCGCGGTCCGCGCGACCGAGCAGGGCGCGTTCGATTATCTGCCCAAGCCGTTCGATCTTGCCGAACTGGGCCGTTCCGTGGAAGCCGCGCTCGCCATCGTCGGCCGCGTGGCGGAAACGCCCGAAGCCGACGCCGTATCGGACGGGCTGCCGCTGATCGGCCGGTCGCCCGCGATGCAGGACGTGTATCGCACCATCGCGCGCGTCGTTGCCAACGACCTGACCGTGCTGGTGCTGGGGGAAAGCGGCACCGGCAAGGAACTGGTGGCGCAGGCGATCCACGATCTGGGCCCACGTGCCGCCAAGCCCTTCGTCGCGATCAACATGGCCGCCATCCCGCGCGACCTGATCGAAAGCGAATTGTTCGGGCATGAACGCGGTGCGTTCACCGGCGCGGCGCAGCGCAATGTCGGGCGGTTCGAACAGGCGCAGGGCGGCACGCTGTTCCTGGACGAGATTGGTGACATGCCGATCGACGCGCAGACGCGGCTGCTGCGCGTGTTGCAGGCCGGGGCGTTCACCACCGTCGGCGGCACGCGGCAGATCATCGCCGATGTCCGGGTGATCGCGGCGACGCACAAGGATCTGGGCGCGCTGATCGCCGATGGGCGGTTTCGCGAGGATCTTTATTACCGGCTGAACGTGGTCCCCGTTCGCCTGCCGCCGCTGCGCCAGCGCGGATCGGATGTCGTCGATCTGGCGCGACATTTTCTCGACCGTGCCGCATCGGAAGGTCTGCCGCGCAAGCGTCTGGACGATGCCGCATCCGAACGGCTGCTGCACCATGACTGGCCGGGCAATGTCCGCGAACTGGAAAATGTCATGCGACGCGCGGCCGTGCTGGCGCGGGGTGATGTCATCACGGCGGCGCTGCTCGATCATGAACTGGGCGGTGTGGCGCCGGTCGATCCTGCCGTGCCGGTCGGCGATGATCTGGAAGCATTGATCGATCAGTGGATGGCAGGCTGGTTCGCCCGCTCCGGCGCGGCGATGCCGGTCGACGATCTGTATGACCGGATGCTGCCCGCATTCGAGGGACCGTTGTTGCGTCATGTCCTGCTGGCGGCGCGCGGCAATCAGGTGCAGGCCGCGCGCCTGCTGGGCATCAACCGCAATACGCTGCGCAAGAAACTGGTCTCGCTGGGGATCGAGGCCGCCGAGTTGCGCCGCCCCGATTGAACGGGATGCGCGACAGGTGTGGCAAACGCGCAACAAGCTGATATGATCGGAGTCGATGACCGTTCCGACGACCCGTAATTTCCGACGCGCGCCGCGCTGGCGCAGGCTTGCGACCCTGATTCGGCAGCGGAAATTGCTGCGCGTCGTCGAACTGCTCGTTCTGCTGACCGTCATCGGCATCGCCGCCGGCAGCTATTTTATCGTGTCGCACAGCGGCAAGAACGACACGCTGCTCACCCCGCCGCTGGTCGCGCTGCTGCTCGTCGCCAATCTGGTGCCGATCATCTCGCTGATGGTGCTGATGGCGCGGCGCGTGGCGATGCGGCGGGCGGCGGCATCGCCGATCGGCGGGGGCGGGCGGCTGCATGTCCGGCTGGTCGCGATCTTCTCGGTCGTCGCCAGCGTACCGACATTGCTGGTCGTCGTCTTCGCGTCGCTGCTCTTCCAATATGGCGTGCAATTCTGGTTCTCGAACCGGGCGCGCGCCGTCGTGGAAAACAGCAACAAGGTCGCGCAGGCCTATATCAGCGAGAATAGCGAGCGGCTGGCGGGCGATACCGTCGCGTCGCGCACCGATTTCCGGCTCGCCGCCAGTCAGGTTCCGTTGCAGGACCGGCGGATGCAATTGTTCGTGCTCGAACAGGTCGCCTATCGCCAGTTTGCGGAGGTGGCGCTGATCCAGATGGGGAGCGGCAATGTGCCGCGTCTGCTGATCGGATCCTTCTTCGACGGCCGTTCGCTGGAACAGCGATTGCCCGAAAACACGTTGGCGACGCTGCGTAACGGTCGTCCCCTGACCTCCTTTGCGTCCGGCGACCGGGTGGAAGCGACGATCCTGTTCGACGCCCCCAGCCGGACCTATCTCTACGCCTCACGATCGGTGAAGCCCGTCGTGCTTCGGCAATTTTCGCGCGGGCGGGAGGCGCTGACCGAATATTATGCCTTGCTCGATCGGTCGCGGGCATTGCAGGTCCGGTTCAACGCCGCCTTGCTGCTCGTGTCGCTGCTGATCGTCGGTGGATCCATCTGGGTCGCGCTGGCGGTGGCGGACCGGTTCGTACGGCCGGTGGGGGAATTGGTGGGCGCGGCGCGTCGCGTGGCGGGGGGCGATCTTTCGGTGCGCGTCGCCATGCCGCGCGGGCAGGACGAGGTCGGCACGCTGGCCATGGCGTTCAACCGGATGACGCGCCGCCTGTCCGAACAGACCGGCGCGCTGGTCGCCGCGAACGAGCAGGCCGAAAGCCGGCGCGCGCTGATCGAGGCGGTGCTGTCCGGCGTGACGGCCGGGGTCGTGTCCGTGGGGGCGGATGGCCGGATCCGCATCGCCAACATCACCGCCTCCGCCTTGCTGAAGGTGGACGGGGCCAGCCCGGTCGGTCGGCCGCTCGCTCTGGTCTCGCCCGAACTGGAGGCGCTGCGGGTTTCGGGCGATCGTCAGGCGGTGGTGCAGCTGGCGATCGGCGGCGATCTGCGCACGCTGGCGGTCAAGCGTGTGCGGACGGAGGATGGCGATGTGCTGACCTTCGACGATATCACGCAGCAACTGCTCGATCAGCGGCGCGCCGCCTGGGCGGATGTCGCCCGCCGGATCGCGCACGAAATCAAGAACCCGCTCACCCCCATCCAGCTTGCGGCCGAGCGCCTGCAACGCCGCTACGGGCGGGAGATCCAGTCCGATCCGACGACGTTCGAACGGCTGACGCAGACGATCGTCCGTCAGGTGGGCGATCTGCGGCGGATGGTGGACGAATTCAGCTCCTTCGCGCGGATGCCCAAGCCCGTCTTCCGCGATGAGGAAGTGGCGGAGATCGCCCGGCAGGCGCTGTTCCTGCACGAAGTCGCGCACCCGTCCGTCAGCTTCACGCTGGTCGCGCCCGAACCATCGCCGCATCTGGTCTGCGACCGGCGGCAGGTGGGGCAGGCGCTGACCAACATCGTGAAGAATGCGGTGGAGGCGATCGAGGCGCGCGGCGAGGATGCGGCGCCGGGCGCGATCACGCTCACCGTAGCCGAGATGACCGAGGAAGGCGCGCACCGTGTGTTGATCGAACTTGCTGACAACGGAATCGGTCTGCCCCCGGAACGGGAACGCATCGTCGAGCCTTATATGACTACGCGCGCGCGCGGGACCGGGCTGGGCCTGGCGATCGTGAAGAAGATCGTGGAGGAACATCATGGCACCATCGCGTTCGAGGACCGGCCGGGCGGGGGTACGATCGTGCGGTTGAGCTTCGATGCGGGGACGTTGGCGCCGCTGGCCGGCGTCGGCGAGGATGATGATGACAGCGACGGCGAACGCGAAACGCGCGTTCCCGAACTCACTCGAATGAAAGCCAATTAATCGATGGCGCTTGACGTATTGGTAGTCGATGACGAGCAGGACATCCGCGAACTCGTGGCCGGCGTGCTCGAGGATGAAGGATATCAGGCGCGCGTTGCCGCCAACAGCGATGCCTGTCTGGCAGCCTTGGCGGAACGACGGCCCTCGCTGGTGCTGCTCGATGTCTGGCTGAAGGACAGCAAGCTGGACGGGCTGGATCTGCTCGACGAAATCAAGCGGCGCGATCCGTCGCTGCCGGTGCTGGTCATTTCCGGCCATGGCAATATCGACACGGCGGTGTCGGCGGTGCGCCGTGGCGCGACCGATTTCATCGAAAAGCCGTTCGAGGCCGAAAAGCTGTTGCTGCTCGTCGCGCGTGCGACCGAGACGGATCGCCTGCGCCGGGAAAATGCGTCGCTGCGTGCGCAGATCGGGCAGGAAGAGGAGCTGACCGGTAGCTCGATCGGCATCAACGCCGTCCGCGCCACGCTCAAGCGCGTCGCCGGCACCGGCAGCCGCGTGCTCATCACCGGCGGGGCAGGGGTCGGCAAGGAAGTCGCCGCGCGCCTGCTGCATCTTTGGAGTATGCGCGACTCCGCGCCCTTCGTGGTCGTCTCCGCCGCACGGATGACGCCCGAGCGGGTGGAGGAGGAATTGTTCGGTATGGAGGACGCGGCCGGAACGGTCCGTCCCGGCCTGCTGGAACAGGCGCATGGCGGCACCCTGTTTCTCGATGAGATCGCCGACATGCCGCTGACCGCGCAGGCGAAGATCCTGCGCGTGCTGACCGACCAGAGCTTTACCCGCGTCGGCGGGCGGCGGACGGTGAAGGTCGATGTCCGCGTCGTCTCCGCCACCGCGCGCACCTTGCCGACCGAAATCGAGGCGGGGCGTTTCCGCGAGGATCTCTATTACCGGCTGAACGTAGTGCCCGTGCATCTGCCGTCGCTGACCGAGCGGCGCGAGGATATTCCCGCGCTGGTCGATCATTTCGTCGCGCGCTACGCCTCCGAACGGCGTGTCGCGACGCCGGGCGTGTCCGAGGAAGCCTATGCGGCGCTGCAATCCTATGACTGGCCGGGCAATGTCCGCCAGTTGCGCAACATCGTCGAACGCACCATCATCATGGCCCCGGGCGACCGGATCGCGCGCATCGATGTCGACATGCTGCCGCCGGAGGTGATGTCCGATCAGGAGAAGTTCGCGCCCAGCAACGCCTCGAAATCGATCATGGGCACGCCATTGCGCGAGGCGCGCGAGACGTTCGAACGCGAATATCTGCGCGTCCAGATCCGCCGCTTTTCCGGTAACATTTCCCGTACGGCGACCTTCATCGGCATGGAACGGTCGGCCCTTCACCGCAAGCTGAAGACGCTGGGTCTGGCGGAGGCGAAGGACGAAGGCGGCGAATGATGCGGGGCGGGGCGTTTACCTTCGCGCCCCCACACCCTACATGACGAATGTCGGGGCGCGGTGCCCCGATGCACGACGTCCTGCAAGGGCGCACCGCGGACATCATGTTCCGCCAAGAACCGGAGACCGGCAATATGGCCGAAAAGGTCAACAATCTTCAGGACATCTTCCTGAACACCTTGCGCAAGACCAAGACCCCCGTGACCATGTTTCTGGTCAAGGGCGTCAAGCTCCAGGGAATCATCACCTGGTTCGATAATTTCTCCGTGCTGCTCCGCCGCGACGGCCAGTCGCAGTTGATCTACAAGCACGCCATCTCCACGGTCATGCCGGCGCAGCCCGTCGACCTGAGCGACGTCGAGGCTTCGTTCGAGGAACGCAAGGCCACGCTTTTGCAAGAAATCTTCCTGTCCGCGGTGCGCAAGCAGCGTGAACCGGTGACGATGTTCCTGGTCAATGGTGTGATGTTGCAGGGCGAGATCGCCGCCTATGATCTTTTCTGCATGATGCTCCGCCGCGACGGCCTGTCGCAGCTGGTCTACAAACATGCGATTTCGACCGTGCAGCCCGCCAACCCCATCTATCTGGGCGGCGGCGACGATCATGATGACGAGGATGCCGATTGAGCGTTTTCAACCGAGCCGATGACGATGGCGTAACCCGCGGCGCGCGCGCGATCGTGGCCTTGCCCGAACGCGGCGAAAATGCCCGCACGACCGAAGCCCGGCTGGACGAAGCCGCCGGGCTGGCAGCGGCGATCGGGGTCGATGTCGTCGACCGCGTCGCCGTCCGCCTGCGCGAGCCGAAGGCGGCGACTTTGTTCGGATCCGGACAGGTGGAAAATCTTGCGACGGCGGCGCGGATGGCGGAGGCCGAACTGGTCATCGTCGATGCGTCGCTGTCGCCGATCCAGCAGCGCAATCTGGAAAATGCGCTGGAAACCAAGGTCATCGACCGGACCGGACTGATCCTCGAAATCTTCGGCGAACGCGCGGCGACGGCCGAGGGTCGGTTGCAGGTCGAACTTGCCCATCTCGATTATCAGGCGGGGCGGCTGGTGCGGAGCTGGACCCATCTCGAACGGCAGCGCGGCGGCTTCGGCTTTCTGGGTGGTCCCGGCGAAACGCAGATCGAGGCGGATCGCCGGCTGATCCGTGATCGGATGGCCAAGCTGAAGCGCGAACTGGAGCAGGTCGCGCGTACGCGGACATTGCACCGGTCGCGTCGTCAAAAGGCGCCCTGGCCGACGATCGCTCTGGTCGGATACACCAATGCGGGCAAATCGACGCTGTTCAACCGCATGACCGGCGCGACCGTGATGGCGGAGGATCTGCTGTTCGCGACGCTCGACCCGACGATGCGGCAGATCAGCCTGCCGGGCATCGACAAGGCGATCCTGTCGGACACGGTGGGCTTCGTCTCGGACCTGCCGACGCAGTTGGTCGCCGCGTTCCGCGCCACGCTGGAAGAGGTCACCGCCGCCGACCTGATCCTGCATGTCCGCGATATCTCGCACCCCGACAGCGATGCGCAGGCCGCCGATGTGCTGACCGTGCTGCGCGAAATCGGCGTGACGGGCGAGGAGGGCGCGCCCATCTTCGAAGTCTGGAACAAGCTGGATATCCTGCCGCCCGAGCAGGCCGAACATGCCGTGAACGAAGCCGCGCTGCGCGACGATGTCGCCATCGTGTCCGCCTTGACGGGGGATGGCGTGGCGGCTTTGCGCGACGCCGTGTCGGCCCGCCTGACCCAAGGTGCTCGGCTTAGGCATTTCGATCTGCCGGCGGGCGAGGGGGCTGATCTCGCCTGGCTTCATGCGCATGGCGATGTGGTCAGCAGCGTGCCCGAAGGGGACCGGATGCTGGTCGACGTGCGGATGACCGAGATGGAATGGGACCGGTTTCAGGCGCGGCGTCAGCCCTGACGCTGCGCCGCGTCTTGCTTCACGCGGTTCCAGAGCGCTTCCTGTTCGTCCAGACTACGTTCGGGAAAAGCCGGGTCGAGCGCCTCCATCGCCGCGAAACGCGCCTCGAACTTGCCGTTCGCGGCGCGTAATGCCGCTTCGGCATCCACGCCCAGATGCCGCGCCCAGTTGACGACGGCGAACAGCAGGTCGCCGACTTCCTCCGCCCGGTGCGCGGCATCGGTCGCGGTTTCGACCTCGACCAGTTCCTCATCGATCTTGGCGCGCGGACCCGCCGCATCGTGCCAGTCGAACCCGACCCGTGCCGCGCGCCGCTGCAGCTTCTCCGCCCGCAGCAACGCCGGAAGCCCCAGCGCCACCCCGCCCAATGCCCCGGTCACCGCCGCATTCGCGCGTTCGGCGGCCTTGATCGCTTCCCAGTCCGCGCCTTCGGCGCCGCCGAAGATATGGGGATGCCGACGCTCCATCTTGTCGACGATCCCCGCCAGCACATCGTCGATCCCGAACGCACCACGATCGGCCGCGATGGCGGCGTGGAAGACCACCTGCAATTGCAGATCGCCCAGTTCGTCCTTCAGCGCCGCCGGATCGTCGCGCGCGATCGCATCGGCGACCTCATAGGCTTCCTCGATCGTATAGGGCGCGATCGATGCAAAATTTTGCGCACGGTCCCAGTCGCAGCCGTCGGGACCGCGGAGCCTTGCCATCACCGCAACCAGTCTGTCGAACATCTGCATCCTGAAAATTCCTGTCCGGCCAGTCCGCTGTCAGACGCCCAGATCGGTCGCCAGCGAAACCGTAAGGTAACGACCGGCATTGTAGGTCAGACCTTCCGAGGCGTCAGCCCGCCAGCGATACACGTCGAACAGATTATTCACCTGCGCGCGCGCGATGACGTCGTGGCCCGCCATTCGGAGACGATGGCGCGCGCCCAGCGCGACGGTGGGGCGGGAGGGCAGGCGTACCCTGTTCATCTGGTCGGCGAACATGCCGCCATGACGGATGAACTGAAGATCGAACGATGTTCCGGGCTGTCGCGCGGGATGCACATCCAGCGCCAGCACCACCTTGCTGCGGCTGGTGCCGACCGGGCGCGACCCGATGATCCCGTCCGACACCAGCGCGCCGGTCACGCGGGGATCGAGTAGCACAGCGCCCGCGACCAGACTGGCAAAGGGCGTCAGGTCGCCGCTCAGCGATCCTTCAATCCCGCGATGCCGCACGGCACCCAGCCGGCGATAGACGTCCGCGCCGTCCAGATTGAAATAGGGCTTGCGCACGTCGAACAGACCAATCGTCCCGTTCAGGCCTTTCCCGAAAGCCGCGCGCACGCCGCCGTCGATCTGCCGCGTGCGGAGCGCGGGGGGCGCGGCGTTGCGATTGACCGCGATATCAGGTGCGACCTGGCTTTCCTCCAGACCGCGCGTCATGCCGGCATAGGCGGACAGGCCGGATGCCAGATCCACCGACGCCATCAGGTTGAACAGCCAAGGCCGGTCCCGCGCCAGGATCGACGCGCGCTGCGGCGGGCGGACATGCTTGCGATAATCGGTCTTCTGAATGCCGAGGTTCAGGCTGCCCCGGCCTTTCCAGCGACCTTCATAGGCAAGCCCGGCCGTCACCTGCCGGACATCATCCGGCGTGCGCGGGGCGAAGGCGAGCGTCGGTTCGGCGATCGGCGCGCGCGACGTGATCGCCCGCCGGCTGGTTTCGATCGCGACCGCCTCGCCATAAAGACGCGCCTGATCGCGCGCGCGGACCGAGGCGTGGAAGCGATGCGTCCGCGCACCGTCGATCAGGGTGCGCGACAGGCGTATCTCACCGGATGTCGAGGCATAGCGTGAGCGCGGGGCGGCATAGACCGTTTCCGTGCCGATCCCGTCGGCATCGACATCCAGCCACAGCGTCGATCGATCGCGGCCGATGGCGAAGATTGATCGAAACAGCCCTGTCGCCAGCGTCCATTCGCCACGGCGGGTCCGCGCGATGATGCCAGCATTGGTGCCTTGGCTCGCGTTTGTCGCCCAGGATTGCCCGGTATATCGACGACGATCGCGCACGCGCGGCGGGACGAAGGATCCGCTGACGAAATAGGTCGGCACCGCTTCCTAGCTCCGGAAACGGTCGACGCTCCAGAAGGGGATGATCTCGACGTCCGGTGCCGGACGCCAGCGCGCGCTGACGCCGCCGGATATCACCCTTGGCGTGCCGCCGAACCATTCATTGTCCCGATATGCACCGATACCGCCGGCCACCGACAGCGTCTCGCCCACCAGCGGCGCGCGAACGTCCAGCTCGACACTGGCGTCGCCGAAGCTGCCGGCGTTCAGACGGGGGCTGACGACGATCTCCGCGGGCGCATCGGGCAGGCGGAAATCGGCGATGCCGGTCGGGGCGGGGAAGGGATAGTCGATCGCGGTCAGGCCGACGCGGATGATCGAACTGTCGACGATTCGGTAACTCATATCGGCCTGCTGATCGATATACAGACCCTCGATCCGGACATTGCCGGCATCGATCGGCGAGAAACCGCGGACGTCTTCCTCATCATACAGGCCAATGGATTCATTGGCGTAACTGACGCCGAACGCATCCTCGGCCGCGCGCGCGGCATTCTGATCGGCACGTTGTGCCGCTGCGCCACTTGCAAGCCCAAAAGCCGCAAGTCCCGAAATCATGATGTGCCGCATATTTTCCCCCAAGTGGGGTTTTAAGGCATCCGGGGATGCTGACCAATATGGAAAGCCTTCAGCGGGACCGGCCGTGGCGCAGTCTGATAATATATATTATGTTAAATCAGGCTAAGCCGATGCCGAAGAGCAGGAACAATAACGTCACCGTGCCGAGGATCGCGATCCAGATCAGCGCGTAGCGGATCGTCTGCCCGGCGGGCATTCGTCGTGCGACCAGACCGCTGCCAACGAACAGGATCAGCAGCAGCAGATAGACGATGTTGACGCCGTCACCCGTCGTCATGATCGAGATCCCGGACCAGACCGTCATAACCCGGCACGATGCCGTCCGGCAGCGTCGCGCACAGCGACCGATAGTCCATCGACTGGTCCATATGTGTCAGGATCGCCTCACCGGGTCGCAGCGCCGCGATATGACCCAAGGTCTGATCCAGATGCGCATGGCTGGGATGCGGCGCACGGCGCAAGGCATCGACCACCCAGCAATCCACCGACCGGTAAAGATCGGCCATCGCATCGGTCATGATGTTGAAGTCCGTCGCATAACCGATCGAGACCGACCCATGATCGAACCGCAGCCCAGCGCTCTGCGTCGATCCGTGCGGCTGGTCGGTCGCTCGGACCCGGAGGTCGCCGATCATCTGATCGTCGGCCAGCGGCCGGGCCTCGACCGTGGCTGGATAGCCATGCCTGCCGTCGAAGACATAAGCGAAACGCCGGTTGAGCGAGTCCAGCGTCCCGGTCCGGGCATAGGCCGGCACCGGCGTCCGGCGGTTGTGGAAGATCTGCCGCAGATCGTCGATCCCGTGGCTGTGATCCGCATGGTCGTGCGTCCAGATCACCGCATCGACCGTGCCGATCCGGGCGTCGAGCAACTGTTCGCGCATGTCCGGCCCGGTATCGACCAGGATGCGCGTCGATGCCGTTTCGATCAGGATCGCCGGCCGCCGCCGCCGGTTGCGCGGTTCGTCCGGATCGCACGCGCCCCAGTCATTGCCGATACGCGGGACGCCGGACGACGTGCCGCAGCCGAGGATCGTCAGCTTCACGCAGCAGCCTTGTCGAATGCGGCTTTGTCGAACAGGGCGAAGAAATTGGTGCGGGTCTGCGCGGCCAAATCCTCCACCGTCACGCCGCGCAAATTGGCGAGGAAGGTCGCGGTGTCGGCGACGAAGGCCGGTTCGCCGGTCTTGCCGCGATGCGGGATCGGCGCGAGGAACGGCGCATCGGTTTCGATCAGCAACCGGTCTGCCGGCAAGGTCGCCGCGGTCGCCTGCAGGGCCTTGGCATTTTTGAACGTCACGATGCCTGAAATCGAGATATACAGCCCCAGATCCAACGCCTTGCGCGCGAAATCCTCCGATGCGGTGAAGCAGTGGATGACGCCCTTATAGGCCCCCTTCCCCATTTCTTCCGCCAATATGTCCGCCGTATCCGCCTCCGCCTCGCGCGTATGGACGATCAGCGGCAACCCGGTTTCCCGCGCCGCCACGATATGCGCGCGGAAACTGCGCCTCTGCTGGTCACGGTCGCTATGGTCGTAGAAATAATCGAGACCGGTCTCACCGATCCCGACGACGCGCGGATGCGCCGCCGCCGCGACCAGTCGTGCGGTCCCGACATCCGGATGGGCATCCGCCTCGTGCGGATGAATCCCGACCGACGCCCAGACATCGGGTTCGCGTTCGGCGGTCGCGATGATCGCATCCCATTCGCGCTCGCGCGTGGAGATGTTCAGCATCGCGTCCACGCCCCGCGCTCGCGCGCGCGCCAGCACGGCGGCCTGATCCTCGATCAGGCCCGGATAATTCAGATGGCAATGGCTATCGGCAAACATGGCGTATCGAATAGTCGCTGCGCCCACCGCCGTCACCCCGCCTTTTCGATCTCCAGCCGCGGGAAGATGCCGACCGGTGCAGGCAACGCCGTGCCGGCCACCAGTGGCGTGCCCAGCGCATCGAAATTTCGGGCCTCGGGTGCCTGCCCCAGCAGATCGAGCAACCGGTCCGCGCTGTCCGGCACGGCCCAGCGGACGAGGATGGCCAGACGCCGCACCGCTTCCGCCGTATGATAGAGCACGGTATCGGCAGCGGCCGGATCGGTCTTGCGCAGGCTCCACGGTGCATTGTCCGCGAAATAACGGTTCGCATCGCCGACTGCTTCCCAGATCGCTTCCAGCGCGCGGTTAGGCGAGAGCTGCGCCATCGCCTGATCCACCGCCGGCTTCACCGCCGCGCCGGCCAGATCGGGATCTTCGGATCCGTCCTGCGGAACCGGCACCAACCCGTTGCAATTCTTGGCGATGATCGACAGGCAACGCTGCGCCAGATTGCCGAGGCCATTGGCGAGATCGGCATTGGAGCGCGTCATGATCGCGTCGGCGGCATAGCTGCCATCCTGCCCGAAGCTCACTTCACGCAGCAGGAAATAGCGGACCGGATCGACCCCGTAGAGCGTCGCCAGTTCCTGCGGGTCAACGACATTGCCCAGCGATTTGGACATCTTGATCCCGCGATCGAGCACATGGCCATGCCCGAACACCGTCTTCGGCAAGGGCAGGTCGGCCGACATCAGGAAAGCGGGCCAATAGACCGCGTGGAAGCGCACGATATCCTTGCCAATGACATGCAGATCCGCCGGCCACCAGCGCGCCAGTCGCTCGGAATCGTCCGGATAACCGGCCCCGGTCAGATAGTTGGTCAAGGCATCGACCCAGACATACATGACATGATCGGGGCTGCCCGGCACCTTCACGCCCCAATCGAAACTGGCGCGCGAAATGGACAGATCGTTCAGCCCGCCACGGACGAAGGAGATGACCTCGTTTCGCCGGCTTTCGGGCAGGATGAAGTCGGGATGCGCCTCATAATAAGCCAGCAACCGGTCCTGATAGGCGGACAGACGGAAGAACCAGCCCTCTTCGGTGGTCCATGCCACGGGCGATCCCTCGGGCGACAATTTGCCGCCGTCCGGCCCGTCCACCAGTTCCTTTTCGTCGTAAAAGGCTTCGTCACGGACCGAGTACCAGCCCTCATAGCGGTCGGCATAGATATCGCCAGCATCTGCCATCGCCTGCCACAGCGCCTGACTGGCGGCATGGTGCGCCGGCTCGGTCGTGCGGATGAAGCGATCATGCGAGATGTTGAACGTCTTCGCCATCTCCTGGAAATAGCCGGACATTTCATCCGCAAGTTCCCGCGCGGTGATCCCGCGCGCGCGCGCCGCCTGATCCATTTTCAGGCCATGTTCGTCGGTGCCCGTCTGGAAATAGACGTCGCGCCCGGCCAGCCGCTGATAGCGGGCAATGGCGTCGGCGGCGATCGCTTCATAGGCATGGCCGATATGCGGGCGGCCATTGGGATAGCTGATCGCTGTGGTGATATAATATGGTTCGGTCATGTGCGGTCCTTAGCCGAGCCAGTCGCCGGGGCAAGACCGGCAGCGATCCCGGAGATTTCGAACACCGTCGTCTGCGGATCCAGCGAGAGCCGCACCGCGCTGGCGCAGAGTTGCCGCACCCGCTCCCATGCCGTGATCGCATCGTCGAGCGCCGCGCCCTGACGCCGCCGTGCCGCCGCCGCGAACCGGCTGGGCGCGCGATCGAGAAAGGCTTCGTAGCGCGGCTGCGCGGCCTTCAGCGCCATGCTGCGCGCAAAACCGTTGCGGATGGCATTGGTCGGGTCGCCCTCCCCCATCAGCCGGTCCAGCGTCGTGTCGATGGTCGCGATGTCGAGACCGGCAAAGCGCAGCGCCCGCCCGGGCGATCCATCCCCCGCGGCGATCAGCGCGGCACGCTCCGCGTCCGGCAGGTCCGGATCGGCCGCCCGCAGCGCGCGGTCCATCGCCGCATCGTCCAGCGCACCGAACCGCAGGGTCCGGCAGCGCGACCGGATCGTCGGCAACAACCGCCCCGGTGCATGGCTGATGAGGAAGAACAGCCCGTCGGTCGGCGGCTCCTCCAGCGATTTCAGCAGCGCGTTGGCGGCCTTGGGTTCCAGATCGTCGATCGCGTCGATGATCGCGATCCGTCGGGGGGACATGCTGCCGGTGGTCGCGAACACCGTGTTCAGCGTGCGGACCTGTTCGATCGAAATGTTCCGCGCGCGGTCGCCCGTCTTCTCCCGGAACAGCCGTTCGACGATGCGCAGATCGGGATGGCTGCCTGCCGCGATCAGCGCGGCGATGCGGTGCGACGGATCGACGTCGAAACCCGGTCCCGCCGGGCGCGGCCCCGCCCCGTCCGCCAGCAGCCATGTGGCCGCCGCACGCGCGAACAGCCCCTTCCCCACGCCCTCCGGCCCGGCGAGCAGCCACGCATGATGCAGCCGCCCTTCATCCGCCGCCGCACGGATCGCGGCGATATTGGCGTCATGACCGAGCAGGTTGGTCACAGCAGATCCGCCACCGCCGCGAACAAAGCCGCCGTCACGACGTTGGGCGATCCGTTCGCCGGGATGATCCGGAAACGGACCGGATCGGCATCGGCCAGCGCGCGAAACGCCGATGCGACGCGTTCATGATAGGCCGCATCGCGCGCGCCGAAGCGATCGGTCCGCCCGGCATCGCGCGATGCCGCCCGCGCCGTCGCCTGCGCTACGGGCAAGGCGAGTAGCAGGGTACGATCCGGCAGCAGCCCTTCGCTGCCGATCGCGTGCAGCGTCCGGATCGCATCGGCCCCGACTGCATCCGCCCCGCCCTGATAGGCGAGCGAACTGTCCAGATAGCGGTCGGTCAGCACCCAGCGCCCGGCGGCCAGCGCAGGCCTTATCGTCCGCGCGACATGATCGGCGCGTGCGGCGGCGAACAGCAACGCCTCGGTGTGCGGCGTCCACCGGTCCGCGCCGCCTTCCAGCAGCAGCCGGCGGATCGCCTCGCCGCCTTCGCTGCCGCCCGGCTCGCGCGTTTCGACCACGTCGATCCCGCGCCCGCGCAGCGCCGCCGCCAAGGCCCGCATCTGGGTCGACTTGCCGACCCCCTCGCCACCTTCCAGCGAGAGGAACCGGCCCGGCAGGCTCGTCACGCGATCCCGAACAACCAGCGGAAGCCGGCGGCGATCCGGCCGAAAAAGCCCGCCTCGCCGACCGCAGCGCCCGCGACCAGCGGCAGTTTCTGCGGGGCCATGTCTGGTCCGGTCACGATCAGATCGGCGACATGCGCGCCCGCTGCGATCGGCGCGGTTAGCGGGCCGTTATACACGACACGCGTCTTGAGGTCGGACCCCAGCCCTGCCGGCACCGTCACCGCCAGATCTTGCGGCGCAACCAGTTGCACCGTGCGGGAATCGCCGCCCTGCACCTCGGCATCCTGCACATGCGCGCCCTTGCGGACCAAGGGCTTGGACGACCATGCACCGAAACCCCAGTTCATGAACGACACCGACTGTTCCTGCCGCTGGCCGGACGAGGTCAGCCCGGCGATCACCATCACCAGCCGGCGCGCACCCTGCTTGGCGGAACCGGTAAAGCCATAGCCGGCCTCGTCCGTATGCCCGGTCTTCAAGCCGTCGGCACCGTCCACCCGGCCGAGCAGCGGATCGCGATTCTGCTGCGTGATGGCGGCCCCCGCCCCCATCGTCTTGCCCCAGGTGAAGGAGGTGCGGCTGTAGAATTTCTTGTACAGATCCGGGTGGTTGGCGATCGTCGATTCCGCCAGCGTCCCCAGATCGCGCGCCGTCACAAAGGTGCGGCCTTCGTCGGGCCAGCCATTGGAGGTGCCGAAGCGCGAATTGCGCATCCCCAGTTCGGCCGCGCGCCGGTTCATCAGCGCGACGAAGGCCGGCTCCGTCCCCGAAATCGCTTCGGCCAGCACGACGCAGGCATCATTGCCCGACAGCGTGACAATGCCGTTGAGCAGATTTTCGACGCTAACCTGCTCGTTCGGCGATAGGAACATCGTCGATCCGGCTTCCGGCCCGTGCCAGCGCCGCCACGTCTCCGGACGCACCGTCACCATCCGGTCCAGCTTCAGTTCGCCCTTCTTGATGAGATCGAACGCGACATAGACCGTCATCATCTTGGCCATCGACGCCGGCGGCATCCGACGGTCGGCATCCTTGGCATAGAGGATCGCGCCCGACGACAAATCCTTCATATAGGCGACCGGCGCCGGCGTATCGAAGGGCGGAGCCGCCGCCTGGACGGCGGTGCCGAGCATCAGCGTGGCAAGGAGAAGGCGCTTCATCTGACTGTTTCCGTGACTATGGGGTAAGGATCCGCGTCGCGGACCAGCCGTGCGTCCTGATAGCCCGCCGCCCGGACCCGCGCCAGCGCCGGTTGCGCATCGGCTTCGCCAAGCGGCCCGATCCGCACACGCAGCAGCGCGCCGGATGGGCTGACCGTGCCGCCCACCGCCCGCGCCGCCGCGTCGGCACGCATCGGATCGCTGAACGTCGCCACCTGGACGAACAGCGGATCCCGCTGCGCGACCGGTGCCGGTTCGGGAGCACGCACGCTCGCCAGCGCCGCCAGTTCGGCGGCGGAACGCGTCGGTCGCCCGACTGCGCGGCCTTCCCGCAATGCGGCGCGTTCGCGGTCGGACGGATAGACCCGCCGGACATGGACCGGAACGGTGCCATCCCGTTCCACCCCCAATTGTCGCGCCGCGCCGTGCGAAAGATCGAGGATGCGGTCTGCTGCGAACGGTCCGCGATCATTGACGCGCAGCAGGATCGCCCGCCCGGTGCGCAGCGCGGTGACCTCCACATAGGAAGGCAGCGGCAAGGTCCGGTGCGCCGCGCTGGGCCAGTCGGGGCGGAAGCGTTCGCCATTGGCCGTCCGGCTGCCCGATTCGGATCCATACCAGGAGGCCATGCCGACCGCCGCATAGTCGCGTTCGTCGGCCGGCACATAGGTCCGCCCACGCACGCGGTAGGGCGGTCCCACCCGCACCGGCAGATCGGCGACGGGCCGATAGGCGGGGCGCGATCCGCCGGGCCGCTCCCGCCCGCCGCAGCCCGCCAGCAGCAACAGGGCAATGACAATGCCGGACCGAACCGCCTTATTGCCGGACGGCATCGGCCAGCAATCCTACGGACAGCGCATAGAAATTGGAGCAGTTATAATCGAGGATCGACCGGTAATTGGTGGTGAGCAGATAGGCGGTCGCGCCCGGACCATCGGGTTCGATCAAGGCCGCCTGCTCGGTATCGGCGGGCACCGGATTGCCGACGAACAGGATCCCCAGCCGACGCCATTCGCCGATCGTCTGCCAGCGACTCTGCCGGTCATAGACGCGCGGACAGCGCGGCGACACGAGCCGGGGACGCAGCCCCGACCGGTCGAACGTGGCGGGCACGCGCACCGCGACGCCCCAGGGCACGTCCCGCCGCCACCCCGCCTTGGCCAGATAATTGCCGATCGACGCCAGCGCATCGGGTTCGCTGTTCCAGATGTCGATGCGCCCATCCGCGTCGCCATCCACCGCCAGCCGCAAATACATGCTCGGCAGGAATTGGGGATAGCCCGTCGCCCCGGCCCAACTGCCCTTCAGCGTCGAACGCGGCACGCCGCGTTCCAGCAGGTTCAGCGTCGCGATGAATTCGGCAGTAAACAATTCACGCCGCCGCCCTTCATAAGCCAGGCTGGCGAGCGAACGCAGCAGATCGAAATCCCCGACCACGCGCCCATAGCCGGTCTCATGGCCGTAGATGGCGAGCATCACCGATTCGGATACGCCGGTCTCGGCCGCGATCCGTTCCAGTCGAGGGCGCAACTGCGCGTAACGGCTGCGTCCCCGCCCGATGCGGTCGGCATCGACATGGGTTTCGCGATAGGGCGCGAAGGCCGGAAAAGATGCGGAGGCGGTGCTGGCCGGATTGCCGCCGGGCTGCCCGCGATCGAAGGTGATGACGCGCGGGTTGAAGCTGAGCGTCGGCAGCACGCGGTCCAGCGTCTCCATCCGCACGCCCGCCGCCATCGCACGCGGCCGCAACCCGGCAAGAAACGCCTGAAACGCAGCCTGACGCGGATCGACGGCGGCCGTCGGCACCGGTGCGGCCTCCTGTGCGTGTATCGCCGACGTCGCGGGGATCAGCGCCGCCAGCAGCATGGCCGCCCATATCGTTGGTCGCATTCCGTTCCCTTGCCCGTCCCTGTCCGCGCCTGATGCCACGTCGCGCCGGTCAGGATAACCCCGGTCGTCGCAACCCCGGCACGACCGGCCTTCCCACGGACGCTCCGGCGCGCTAATCGCGGAATCGAAGGAAGAGTGTCCGAGTGGTTTAAGGAACCGGTCTTGAAAACCGGCGAGGGTGCAAGCTCTCCGTGGGTTCGAATCCCACCTCTTCCGCCAATACCCGCCGGTCAGCCGCGAGATGCGTGATCCAACCGGGGTTCGGTGGCGTGTTGAAGCCTGCCGACCGGCACGGCCAGCGCTCGGCCTCATCATACTATCGATGGAGATCGTCGGCGATCGATCTTCGCGGGCGCATGGTCCCGTCCGGTCCGACGAACCGTTGATCGGCTACGGAGGAGAAACCCGATGACCAAACCACCCGAAACACCGCCCAGTTCAGACATCGAAGGCGTGTATCGCGATGCGCGCCCCGGCCTGCCGAACCGCGATCCGAAATTGGGCACCGCCAAGGAGCTTGCCGACAAGCAGGAACTAAACAGTGCCCGACCGAAAGAGGATTCGGTCTGACAGCGAGGGTGGCAGATGCTTCGTCGGCCAAGCGTGTCACGAAGCATCAGGCTGTAAAGTCGGGAACGCCCCCTCAGCGGGGCATTCACTCATGAAGCTGCTGCGCGGCTCGCCCGAATGTTCGATCGGGCGAGCCGCGCGGAAGAAAATCTGGCTCAGGCGGCTTTGGCCAGATCCTGGCTTGCATGGGCGTCGTTTGCCGGCTGCACCTGCGCGGCAATGCCTGTGGTGACCGCAGCAATGCGGGTTGCACGGTTCTGACGATATTCCAGATAAAGCGCGATCAGCGTGAACATAAAACCTCGACGATGTCTTTGTTGCAGCGCAACATTCCTCATCGCTTTGCGCGCAGCCACCGCTGCGCGCAATTGCGTTCTATCCTCCTGCGATTGCAAGAAACGGTATCTACTCTCCTCGCCGCGCCATCCGCTCAGGCACCGCCATATTCGGCAAAGGCCGCTTCCACCGCTTCGGCATCTGCGTCGTCGTCCAACCTGACCGAAACGGTGATCTCGCCGTTCAGGGCCGGTTCCGCATCCGAGCCGGGCGCGCCACGATCACCGCCGGCGACATCCCCGCCCGCGCTGTTTTCGGCACCTTCGGCCGTGATGTTGATAGCGGCGCGGTCGAGTCCCTGTTCCTGCACCAGCCGCTCCACCGTCATTTCGGCGTCGCGACGGGTTTCGAAATTGGCGGTCAATGTCTTGCTCATGTCAGTCTCCTTGGATCAGCTCTGGGGAACGACCGGCGGTGCGGTCTTGAGCCGCGGCGCATGGTCGAGAAAATTGCGGATTTCGGTCCGGCGGTGATCCTCGACGGCGAACGCATCGTCGACGCCCAGCAACCAGTGCAGCGAAAGCCGGCCCGGGGTCCGGTGCAGCGCGGTCAGCTGGTCCGCGCGCGTCTTCACGTCCGCCTCGCTGTCCGCCAGCCCGGCCTCGACCAGTTCTTCCGCCTGCCGCTGCACCGCGACCGCGATTTCGCCGGGTGCGAGCTCGGGATGATATTGCACGCCCCAGAATGTGCCTCGATCATGGCGGATCTCGGCCGCTTGGATTTCGGTGACGGCATTCCCCGCCAGCAATGTTGCGCCGGGCGGCAGGGTCTCTACCTCGTCCCCGTGAATGGCCGGCGCGTCCCAGCTTGGCGGACGGCCCGCCAGCAGCGGATGTCCCCGCCCCGCATCGGTCGCGCTGATCCGGCGGGCGATCCCCGCTTCCATCCGCGCCGGCATCTTGCGCACCGTCCCGCCCGCAGCGGCGACCGCAACCTGCAACCCCGCGCAGGATCCGAAGGACGGCGTGCCCGATGCGAAGACGTTGCGCATGAAGGCGATCTGCCGCGCGACCTCGGGGCTGTCCTCATAGACATGCAGCGGCGATCCGGTCAGGAACACGGCGTCATAGGTACCCAGTTCCTCTGGAGCGAAGATGCGGGCATCGTCGTCCGCCGGGGCGACGATGGTGATCGTGCAACCGGGCTGCATCTGTTCCAGCGTGGCGGCATAGCTTTCGCCCGAGCTTTTGCCGGCATGGGTCCGGCGCGCATCGCGTTCCTCCGGCGTCTCACTTTCGGCGATCAGATAATGCGGCAAGACAAGCCCTTGTCATGATGTGCGATACCAGTCCGAACGCATGACCGCCGCTTTCGCTCATCGCCGCGCGGACAATCGTCCGCACCGTCTGAACACAGTGCCCGACCGCGCGTTCGGGGGGCATGGCATCGCAGCGCCCCGTCCGGACCGGACCTTCCTCATGGACGCCCCGCCGCGTGCTGGTGACCCGCGCCGCGCGGGACTGGGCGCATGGGCGGGCGATCATGGCGCGCGCCGCCGCGCTGGGGGCCGAGATCGTGGAACTGACGGGTGACCGCCTTCCGCCCCAAACGCAGGACGATCCCCGTCGCGCCTACGCCGAAGCCAAGGCGACGCTGGCGATCGTCGTCGCCCCGCCGTCGAAACGGAAGCTGGAACCGATCGCGCCCAGTGCCGACTGGCGGGTGGATCTGGCGGCGGGCTGCCCGGCGCACTGCAGCTATTGCTATCTGGCCGGGTCGTTGAAGGGCGCGCCGATCACGCGCGTCTATGCCAATCTGGACGAGATACTGGACGCCCTGCCCGGCTATGTCGGGCGCGGCACCGTCACCTCGTCCAACGCTGCGCGACGGCATGAGGGGACGACGTTCGAGGCATCCTGCTACACCGATCCGCTCGGCATCGAACGGGTGACCGGATCGCTGTCCGCCGCGATCAGCTGGTTCGGGCGCGCCGGTCTGGACGCGCAACTGCGCTTTACGACCAAGTTCGACGATATCGAACCCCTGCTCTCGCTCGATCATGGCGGTCGCACGCGGATGCGCGCCTCGATCAATCCTGCGCGCTTCGCCCGGTTCGAAGGCGGCACCGCGCCGGTGGCCGCGCGCCTCGCCGCCCTGCGGCGGATGGCGGATGCGGGCTACAAGGTCGGCCTGACGATCGCCCCCATCATCGCCGTGCCGGGCTGGGAAGACGCCTATGGTGAACTGATCGACTCTGCGGCGGCCACATTGTCGGATGCCGCCGGGCTGGATCTGACGATCGAACTCATTACCCACCGCTTCACCGCCGGATCAAAGGCGGTGCTGGAGAGCTGGTATCCGGGATCCGCGCTCGACATGAGCGGCGCGGACCGGACGACCAAGCGCACGAAATTCGGCACGGAAAAACAGGTCTATGACGCCGACACGATGAGACGGCTGCGCCGCTTCTTCGCCGACCGGATCGGCCACAAGCTACCCGATGCACGGATCCTCTACTGGACATGACCCTGTTCTTCACGGCGGACACACATTTCGGCGATCATCGGACGATCAACATCCAGCGCCGCCCCTTCCCAAACAGCGCGGCGTTGGATGCCGAGATGATCGCCCGCTGGAACGCGGTGGTGCGGCCGGGGGATGAGGTATGGCATCTGGGCGACGTCGCGCGCCACGCGGCGGATGTGCCGGCGCTGCTCGCCCGGTTGCATGGCCGGAAACATCTGCTGCGCGGGAATAATGATCCCGACGCGACGGTGCAGGCGTCCGGCTGGGCCAGCGTCGGCGATTATGCCGAACTGGAGGTCGACGGCGTCCGGCTGATCCTGTGCCATTATCCGTTCCGAAGCTGGAACGGCCAGCATCGCGGCAGCCTGAACCTGCATGGCCATAGTCATGGCCGGCTGAAGCCGATGCCCCGGCAATATGATGTCGGCGTCGATGTGCACGGCTTCGCCCCCGTAACGCTCGCGCAGGTCCGCGCGCCTCTCACTTCCAAGGATGATCGACATGACGGATGACGGACGCGGACGCGCCATTCCCAGCGGAAGGCTGTCCCGCTTCGGCCGGTTCGGGCGGATGGCCGGCGGTGTCGCGGGCGGCATGGTGGCGGAAGGCGCGCGGCGGCTGGCATCGGGCGAACGTCCGCAGATGCGCGACCTGCTGCTCACCCCCGCCAATGCCACGCGCGTTGCGGGCCAGCTTGCCCATCTGCGTGGTGCGGCGATGAAGCTGGGGCAGATGATCTCGATGGATGCGGGGGACATGCTGCCGCCCGAACTCACGCAGATCCTCGCCCGGCTGCGCGACAACGCCCATCACATGCCGCCACAGCAACTCGACAAGGTGCTGATCGCCGAATGGGGGCGCGACTGGCGGCGGCGGTTCAAGCTGTTTCAGGCGCATCCCATCGCCGCCGCCTCGATCGGGCAGGTCCACCGGGCGGAATTGCCGGACGGACGGCTGCTCGCGATCAAGGTGCAATATCCCGGCGTCGCGGACAGCATCGACGCCGATGTCGACAATGTCGCCACCCTGCTGCGCATTTCGGGCCTGCTTCCGCGCGAACTCGATATCGCCACCCTGCTCAGCGAGGCGAAGCGCCAGTTGCACGAGGAAGCGGATTATGTCCGGGAACGCGCGATGCTGGAACGCTATCGCGCGTTGATCGGCGAAGACCCGGCTTATGTCGTCCCAGCCGCCGAACCCGCCTTCTGCACGCCGCGCGTGCTGGCGATGGACTATGTCGCGGGCGAGCCGATCGATGCGCTGGAAAACCGAAGCCAGGCCGAACGGGATCAGGCCGCCCATGCGCTGGTCACGTTGGTCCTGCGCGAATTGTTCGCATGGGGCGTGATGCAGACCGACCCGAACTTCGCCAATTATCGCTGGCAGGCCGCGACGGACGGTGCGTCGGCGGGACGGCTGGTGCTGCTCGATTTCGGCGCGGCGCGGCAGATCGAGCCGGAGACCCGGCTCGGCTATCATCGGCTCATCATGGCCGGGCTGTCGGGCGATCGCCATGCGGTGCGCGAGGCCGCGGTGTCGGCCGGCTTTCTCGGTGAGGCCGCGATCGAGCGGCACCGGCCGGCGGTGGACCGGATGATCGACATCGTTCTCGGCGTGCTGAACCGGCCCGGCCTGTTCGATTTTGGCGACCGTGGCTTCGTACCGGCCCTGCGGGAAGAGGCGATGGCGATGGCCGGCGATCGCAGCACATGGCATTTGCCGCCGGTCGACACCCTGTTCGTCCAGCGCAAGGTCAGCGGGACCGCCCTGCTCTGCGCGCGACTGAAAGCGCGGGTCGATCTGCGCGGACTGGCGGAAGGGTTTCGCGGCGCGCCATGACCAGTCCGTCAGGTGGGCCGTGAAACCCGCCTGACGGCGCGTTGCAATCCGGGACGGACGCGCAGGAACAGGCGGTACAGGCGTTCCAGCCCCGCGAGAATGACCGGGTTGCGCGCCGCCAGCCCCAGCGGGCGCAGGATTGGGATGGCCCGCCACATCGCGGCGAAGGCGGCCGCCCCGGACAGCATCCGCCCATCCTCGCGCGCATGGAAGCGCGCCAGCAACGCATCGCGATCAATCGGGCAGGCGGACGTGCCATCAGTGGCATCGACGAAGTGGATCGCGCCCCGCTTGTCCAGCCGGCGCATCAGCGCGATCTCCCGCCGGCAGAGCGGGCAACCGCCGTCATGCCAGACCGTCAGCATCGTCAGGCCCGCAGGTCGCGCCGGTCCGCATTGCGCGCCCAGATCCGTTCCGCCAGCAGCGTGGCGAAACCCAGCCATGCGACGAACGGCACCGCCGTTGCCGCCGCAGGCCGGTCCACCTTCGCCGCGGTCACCACATAGGCCGTACCGGTGGCGATCATCGCACCCGATGCGATCGCCCCGGTGCCAAGCTGCTTCTTGCGGAAGAAGATTTCCGTCCACCCGCCGATCATGGCGCTGTTGAGCAGCCACAGCCCCACCGCGGCATTGCGCGACGGTCCGGCCGGCGCACGCAGCAGGCGATATCCGCCGACGGCCAATCCCGTTTCCAGCACCGGCCATACCGCGCCGAATGCGGCATCGGGCGGTGTATAGGATGGCTTGTCGAGCCGCTTGTACCAGCGACGCGTGCCCGGATGGGACGGATCCGGCGCATTCCGCTTGCCGACGATCGCGCTCGCGCCCAGCACCGTCGCGACGATCGCCAGTGCCACCGGTGGCGACAGGCTGCCCGCCTTGCCGACCTTGTTCGTCATACTGCCCGTCATATTCGGTCTCCGATCATCACGCCTGCCGCCCGCCCCGATCAAAGCGCGGCAGCATCGTCCGCGTTCCGCGCTTCCCTGAAATCCGGAAAACCATGCGCCGCCGGTGCATCGGCAAACGTCCCGCGCGCGAAGACGGCCACGTCCTGCACCGCCACCGCCTCCCGCGCCCACCGGTCCCAGCCGATATGGATGAAGTCTGGCACGCCGAAGATCCGCACCGCCCGTCCATATTCATCGCCCCGGAACCCGACGAAATGCAGTGCCGGCCGTTCCGGACCAGTCTGCGCCGGCGCATCGTCCATCATCATGCGCCTCCCTTCTTCGCGTTGAACGGGATGGCGCGCGGGGCGTTGCGTGCGTGACGTAAAAACCGGGGGACAGGAACATCATGCGGATCGCGATCATCGGGGCGGGCATGGCCGGCCTCGCCTGCGCAACGGAACTGCGTCGGCAGGGGCATGACCCATTGCTGTTCGACAAGGCGCGCGGCCCCGGCGGCCGCATGTCAACGCGGCGGATGGCCACGCCACTGGGCGGGGTCTCATTCGATCATGGTGCGCAATATCTGACGGCGCGCGATCCGGACTTCGTGGCGCAGGTGCAGGACTGGGCGAAGGAAGGCCATGTCGCCCGCTGGCCCGCCGCCGGCCCCGATGCGTGGGTCGGCACCCCTGCGATGAACGCACCGATCCGCGCCATGGCGGCGGACGCAGACGTGACGTGGAACAGCCGGATCGAAGCGCTTTCCCATGACGGACGCTGGCATCTGCACGGCGACGGCATCGACGCCGGGACGTTCGATGCCGTCATGCTTGCCGTGCCTGCGGAACAGGTGTCACACCTGATCGAACCGCATGATCCGCACATGGCCGAACAGGCGCGGTCGATCCACTCCGATCCCTGCTGGACGGTGATGGCGACCTTCGCCGATCGCCTGCCGATCGCAGAGGATCGCCTCACCGATCGCGGCCTGCTCGCCTCCGCCATCCGCAACAGCGCCAAGCCCGGGCGTAGCGGTCCCGAAGCCTGGGTGTTGCAGGCGACCGCCGACTGGTCGCGCGATCATCTCGAAGACGATCCGGCGACCGTGCTGCAAGCGATCCTCGCCGCCTTCGCGGCCGAAGCCGACGTCCCCCTGCCCGCGCCCGTCGCCACCGGCATCCACCGCTGGCGTTACGCCAAGTCCCGCACGCTGGGTGGCGACGCGCTGTGGAACGCCGACCGGCGGCTGGGCCTGTGCGGCGACTGGCTGATCGCCCCCCGGATCGAAGCCGCCTGGCTGTCAGGACGCAGGCTCGCCGCCCTGATCGGCTGAACTTATGGCACCGGCAGCGCGAACGGAACGGCGGGCAGATCGTCGCTGCTGTACAGGTTCACATAAGGCGCATCGGACCAGGCATAGCGCACCTGCGTCACGCCCGGACGGTTCGCCGCCACCAACGTCACGCTGTCCCCGTCAGGAATCGCGGTGGCGAAGCTGCACTGTTCGCCAATGCAACTTTCGAACCCGATCGCCTGCGCGGCGCTATAGGCTTTCAGGCCGGTGCCGACATGCCGGAACCTAATCTTCAGATCCGCGCCGCTGCGGGTCACCGCCATCGCTTCCGGCCCGCCGGGCGCGGTTCCGGTCTCGCCATAAGCGATCACACGCGCGGCGCGGGCCAGCCGTTCGCCGACGATCAGCTTCTGCGTCGGGTGGATATCATGCCGGTCGCCGACATCGATCGTCACGGCCAGCGCGGCATGGGGGTCCGCCTGCGCCGCTTCGCCCTGCATCGCGCGGAACGCCGCCCAGCTCGACTGTCCGGTCTGTGCGGACGGCGTGCCGATCGTGGACAATTGCGCGATCAGGAAGGGCAGTTGCGGCGCGTCGAAATCGCTGCGCCAGTTCCGCATAAGCAGCGGCAGCAAGGTGCGATATTCGGTTTCGGAACCGACATTGCTTTCCCCCTGATACCAGGCCGCCAGCTTCAGGCCATAGCCGGCCAGCGGGGCGATCATCCCGTTATACAAGGTCGTCAGGCTGGTCGGCACTTCCCATGGCGACGGCGCGATCGTGACGGACTTCAGATCCTGCACCTTCATGCCGGTCTGGTAACGCCATTCCGGATCGAGCGGCACGACCGTGCCCGACGCCAGCCTGATGCCCCGGCTGTCCGCCGGCCCGGTCAGCCCGCCGCTGCCCAGCACGCGCAGCACGATGCTGTTGCGCCCCGCCTTCAACGTGCCGGGCAGCACCGGATAATCCCGCCACATCCAGTCGGTCGCGCCCGATCCGACGCGGACGCCGTTGATCCAGCTACTGTCATATTTGTCGACCGGGCCAAGCTGCAACCGTTCGGCGTCCCGCACCTGCGCTTCGGTCAGCGTCACGGTGCCGCGCAGCCACATGACGCCGTCGAACGCCGCCAGCGCCGGCACGCCGCTGCGCTTCCATGCGGTGACCGGGGACATTTTCGGCCAGGCGGTGTCGTCGAAATCCGGCGCACGCCAGGCGCGCTGTGCGGCTGCGTTCGGATCATAGGCATCCCACCACGCCTCGATCCGCGCATCCTCCCGCGCGATCGCCGCCTTCGGATCGGTGGCATACAGATCCACCGCCGCCACGCCGGGCGCAAAGGCCTTCACGGTCCGCAGCGCGGCCGGGCTGATCCAGCTCTGGATCGTGGTCCCGCCCCAACTCGACGCGATGAACCCGACCGGCACTTTCTGCGATTCCTGCAACGACTTCGCCATGAAATAACAGACGGCCGACGCATCGCCGACGCTGTCCGGCGCGGCCACCTTCCACGCCACCGGCGTCTTCAGGTCCGCCAGCGGAGCGGGCGCGCTGGTCTTGTCGATCGTCACGAACCGCAATTGCGCATTGGCCGCAGCGCCGAACCCGGACAGCGCGCCGGTGGCGTAGCGCAACTGGAATTCCATGTTGGATTGGCCGCTGCATAGATAGACGTCGCCGATCAGCAGATCGTCCAGTTGCGCCTTGCCGGCGGCGGTGACGATGCTCGCCTGATACGGCCCGCCCGCTGGCATCGCCGGAAAGCGCGCCTGCCAGCGCCCGCCCCGATCCGTCCGCACCTTCAGAGTGTGGTCGCCCAGCGCGACCGTCACCTGCTGCCGTGGCGCGGCCCAGCCCCATAAAGCCACCGGCCGATCGCGTTGCAGGACGGCATGATCGGTGAAGATCCGTGCGAACCGCGGCCCAGCCGCCGGTTCCGCCGCATGGGCCGTGCCCGCCAACAGCATCGTGCCCAACGCAGCCTTTGCCCAAACCGCCTTCATCATCATTCTCTCCGGTCGCGTTTGCGCGCGCAGTCTTCTAGCAACGGACGCCCCGTTCCGGATAGAGCGCGCGGACGGCGCATCGTCGCTTTCGAAAGCCCTGTGCGACGCCCGGGGGTTGCGTACCGGTCCCGTCCTGCGCGACAGGACCGGTCATCATGAAGAAACTGCCTTCCCGCCTCCGCCGGCTCGACGCCGCCCTCGCCGATCTTCCGGGCGACGAGGAGCCGATGCTGCTGTCCGAACTGGACGGGTATCTGGCGGGGTTGAGCCTGTGCGCCGAACCGGTGCCTGTCGACCAATGGCTGCCGCATGTCTGGGGCCATGCCAATGGCGCGAATTACGAAGATGCGGTCGATGCGCGGATGTTCACCACCATGGTCGTCGCCCATCGCGACGGCATCCTGCGCGCGCTGGATCGTGGCAGCTATGCCGGCCTGTTCGACGTGGATGAACGCAATGGCGATATCATCTGGGAGCCGTGGATCGAGGGTTTCTCGCTGGCGATGCGCCATTTTGCCGAGCGAATGCCCGATGACGCTTCGATCGACGATGAGGAAACCAAGGTCGCCTGGGCGGGCCTGCTGATGCTGATCGAAATCGCCCGCGACGAAAGCGATCTCCCGCGCGACATGATCGACGAACTGACCTTGGCCGCGCCGTCCGCCATCCCGATCTGGATCACCACGCTCTACAAGGCCCGCCCCGCTCAGGCGGATCCCGTGGCGATCGACGCCCCCGCACCGGAAATCGCCGCCACGAAGATCGGCCGCAACGATCCCTGCCCTTGTGGTTCGGGCAAGAAATGGAAGAAGTGCTGCGGGCTGAACTGACCGCACGACATTACCGATCCTTCATTCCACCGTCACCGCCGGCACCCCGGTCCCACGCTAATGGAACGGGTGTCGGCGGGCGTTGCCCCCCTCGGTCCGCCGGCACCTTCCCGACCGGCGACTGACAGGGTTTCGCGATGCACGCCCCCATTTTCTACGATCCCAGCGGACGGCGGCGGCGATGGTCGCTGCGGACGGTGTTCGCGGCGCTCCTGCTGGTCGTGGCGGCGGCGGCGGTCTTCGCGGCCACCGTCGTCGCCGTCCCCGTGCCGAAACCCCTTACGCTGACGGTCGAACGCCCGCATCCGCGCCCGCTGGTGCAGCAGGTCGGGCATTTGCGGCATCATGTCGGTACGCTGCTCGGCCACTGGTTGCCAGCCCATGCCGCCGCCACGCCCGCCGGCCCCGTCGCGCGGCAGACCATCGTCGGTTTCTACACGCCGTGGGACGATGCCAGCCGCGCCTCGCTCGCCGCGCATGTCGATGCGCTCGACTGGCTGGTCCCCGATATCCTCTCCGTCACCGGGCGCGATCACCGGCTGACGCCTTTCGCGGATCCACGGCTGGACGCGATCCTGAACGGTGCCGCGCATCGCCCGGCGGTGTTGCCGATGGTGCAGAACGCGCTGGGCGGCCAATGGGACGGCGCCGGCACCGCCGCGCTGCTGCGCGATCCGAAGGCGCGGGCGGCGTTCCTCGCCCGGCTCGAACCGATGCTCGCCGCGCGGCAGGCCCGCGGCGTCGTGTTCGATTTCGAATCGCTGCCCGCCAGCGCGCAGCCCGATTACAAGCGCTTCCTCGCCGAAGCCCATGCCCGCTTCGCCCCGCGCGGCTGGCTGGTCACGCTGGCGGTGCCCGTCGGCGACGAAAGCTGGGACCTCGCCGATTATGCGAAGGTCGCCGACCGGCTGTTCATCATGGCCTATGACCAGCATTGGCCGGAAGGCGATCCCGGCCCGATCGCCGGTCAGGCATGGTTCGTCGACAAGGTCCGTACCGCGGTCGTCGCGATCAGTCCGGCCAAGGCGATCGTCGCGGTCGGCAATTACGCCTATGACTGGACCGACGGAAAGCCGCCGGCCGAGGCGCAGTCGATCGAGGACGCCTGGCTGTCCGCGCATGACAGCGGCGTGAAGCCCCGTTTCGATCGCGACAGCGGCAACAGCACGTTCGACTATGCGGAAAATGGCCGCGCGCACCATGTCTGGATGCTCGACGCCGCCAGCGGCTGGAACCAGTTGCGCGTCGCCCATGCGGAGGGTGTGGCCGGCGTCGCGCTGTGGCGGCTGGGGACCGAGGATCCCGGCATCTGGCCGGTGCTGAAGACGTTTCCGTCCGGCCGCGTGCCCGATCTTCGCGGTATCACCTCGTCCATCAATGTCGATGTCGAGGGCAATGGCGAACTGCTCCGCATCGCCCATGTCCCGACGCCCGGCCAGCGCGCCATGACGGTGGATGCGCAGGGACTGGTCCGCAACGAAGTCTATGGCCGCCTGCCCATGCCCTATGTCGTCGAACGGACCGGCGGGAAGTCGGGACTGGTCGCGCTCACCTTCGACGATGGTCCCGATCCCGACTGGACGCCGCGCATCCTTGATGTGCTGAAGGCCAAGGCCGCGCCTGCCGCCTTCTTCGTCGTCGGCGAAAATGCAATCGAACATCCCGCCTTGCTCAACCGCATCCTGCGTGATGGCGGGGAGATCGGCAATCACAGCTACACCCACCCCAATCTCGCGGAAGTCTCCCCACGCGGCACGCGACTGGAACTGAACGCGACGCAGCGGCTGGTGGAAGCCTATACCGGCCATGCCATGCGCCTGTTCCGCGCGCCCTATTTCGGCGATGCCGAACCCACCACGCGCGACGAACTCGATCCCGCGCTGACCGCGCAGCGGGACGGCTATCTGAATGTCGGCCTGCATGTCGATCCGGGCGACTGGACGCGGCCCGGTGTCGACGCGATCGTCGCGCGCACCGTGGCGCAGGTCGTGGCGGGCAATGCCGATCGTTCGGCGCAGGTCATCCTGCTGCATGACGGCGGCGGCGACCGGTCGCAGACGGTGGCGGCGCTGCCCCGCATCATCGATGCCTTGCGCGCGCGCGGCTATCGCTTCGTTCCCGTGTCCGAACTGGCGGGCCTCAGCCGCGCGCAGGTGATGCCGCGCGTCGCCGGTGCGGATCTGCTGGCGGTGCGCGCCGATGTCGGCATCTTCCTGCTGCTGGGCGCGCTCGGCTATGCGATCAAATGGCTGTTCTTCGCCGCCATCGCGATCGGCATGATGCGCGCGGTGCTGATGGCCCTGCTCGCCCTCCGCGCCGCGCGCCGCGAACGCAGGACCGAAGCGCCCGCCATCGACCCCGAACGCTTCGTCTCCGTCCTGATCCCGGCCTTCAACGAAGCGCGCGTGATCGAATCCTCGGTCCGCCGCGTACTGGCCAGCGAACAGGTGTCGCTGGAAGTGATCGTGATCGACGACGGATCGACCGACGACACCAGCGCGATCGTCGCCGCCGCCTTCGCCGGCGATCCCCGCGTGCGCCTGCTGACGCTCGCCAATGGCGGCAAGGCGAATGCGCTCAACACCGCGCTCCGGCAGACGCGCGGCAGCGTCATCGTCGCGCTGGATGCCGATACGCAGTTCGAACCGCTGACGATCGCGCGACTGGCGCGCTGGTTCGCCGATCCCGATCTGGGCGCGATCGCCGGCAATGCGAAGGTCGGCAACCGCGTCAATCTGGTCACGCGCTGGCAGTCGGTGGAATATGTCACCGCGCAGAATCTCGAACGGCGCGCGCTGGCGGGGTTCGATGCCATCACCGTCGTACCCGGTGCGGTCGGCGCATGGTCGCGCGCGGCGCTCGATGATGTCGGTGGCTATCCGGTCGATACGCTGGCGGAGGATCAGGATCTGACGATCGCGATCCAGCGTGCGGGCTGGCGCGTGGGCTATGATGTCGAGGCGGTCGCGTGGACGGAGGCACCCGAGACCTTCCGCGCGCTGTCGCGGCAACGCTTCCGCTGGGCGTTCGGCACGTTGCAATGCCTGTGGAAGCACCGCGCGATCCTGCGAGAACGCCGCCCCGCCGGGCTGGCGATGGTCGGCATCCCGCAGGCCTGGCTGTTCCAGATCGGCTTCGCCGTCATCTCGCCGATCATCGATCTCGCTCTGCTCATCAGCATCCTGTCCACCGCGTTGCGCGTGCACCAGCATGGCTGGGCGCAGACGCAGAGCGACGTGCTGCGCATGGCGGTCTATTGGGTGGCGTTCACCACGGTCGACATTCTGTGCGGCTGGATCGCCTATCGGCTGGAAGCACGGCGCGAACACTATCCCGCGGGCCTGCTGGTGGCGCAGCGCTTCATCTATCGCCAGTTGATGTATTCCGTCGTCGTCCGCGCCGTCGCCGCCGCGCTCACTGGCCCCTGGGTCGGCTGGGGCCGCATGGAACGCAGCGGCCGCGTCGCGCAGCCGGGGTTTTGAGGGGGGGGCAAATTCCGCCGCCGACCTGCACACCACCCCTCGTTCGGTTCGAGCTTGTCGAGAACTGGCAACGGCTGTGACCGTAGCGAATGCCGTCCATCCCGAGCGCAGTCGAGGGACGTCTTCGAGCGAAGTCGAGAAGGGTGATGTCGAAGACCTCGGCTTCGCTCGGTCGGCCCCTCGACTGCGCTCGGGACAAGCTGGGGAGTTTGTTACCGTGTCGAGTTCTCGACAAGGTCGATCCGAACGGAACGCGGGTCAGACCCTCACCCCAACAGCAGCACCACCCGCAAGCCCGGTGCGTTATCCTCCAGCCGCATCACCCCGTCATGCAACCGTGCCACCGCCGCGACCAGCGACAGCCCGAGACCCGCCCCGTCGACATGGCGCGCAGGATCCAGCCGGCCGAAGCGGCGCAACGCCTCCGCGCGGTCAGTCGGGGCGATGCCTGCGCCTTCGTCGCTTACGCTGATCCGGATGCTGTCCGCGCCCTCGGCCGCGGCGGACAGCGTGATCGCCCCGCCCGCCCCGCCATATTTCAGCGCATTGTCGACCAGATTGGCGATCGCCTGCCCTACCAGCGCGCGGTGCAGCGGATGGTGCAGCACCGGCGGGACCGAACAGACCAGCCGCTGCCCGCCTTCCTCCACCAGCGGCCCGTAAAGCTCGGCGAGATCCTCGATGAGCGCGACGACATCGGTATCGACCCGCTCCGCACGGCCGATGCCGGCTTCGGCGCGGCTGATTTCCAGCGCTGTCGTCAGCATCCGCAGCAGCGTCTCCGCCTCATGCCCCACCGTGTCCAACGCCGCCAGCGCGACCGGATCGCCCGTGGCGGCGCTCGCCCGGTCGAGCGTGGCGCGCAGGCGGGTAAGCGGCGAGCGCAGGTCATGCGCCAGCCCGTCCGTCACCAGCCGCAATTCGCCCACCAGCCGTTCGATCCGGTCGAGCATCGCATTCACTTCGCGCGACAGGATCTCGAACGCATCTTCCGCGCCGACCATCGGCACGCGCTGCGTCAGGTCGCCCGCCGCCACCGCATGGACGGTGCGCGCGATGCGTTCGATCTGCGCGTCCACCACCCGCGCCGCGACGATCGCGCCGAGCAGCGCGAGCGGGATCGCCAGCAGCGCCGCCCCCAGCATCGCTTCTTCCACGATCTCGGTCAGCGCCAGATCGTCATCGATCACATTGCCGGTCAACAGCCGCACTCCGGCCGCCAGCGCCTGTCCGCTCACCACCATCCGTTCGGGGCGGTCATGCCCGATCCGGTACAGGTCCATCACATGAACATGGCCGTCGGGGGTCAGGTTGGGCGGCCAAGCCGCAACATTCCCGGCGCGGGGACCACCGGCGGGACCGACCAGCAGCATGACCGCATCGGTGCCCGGATCGGCCGCGATCCGCCCGCCGATCGCGATCGCTACCCCGTCCATACCCCGCCGCGCATGGCGGTCGCGAAGCACCGCGGACAATTCCTCCACCTTCGCCTCGGACGCACGCAGCGCCTTGCCCGCCGTCAGATGCTGCACCGTCAGCAGGATGATCGCCGCCGATACCAGTTGCAGCAGGAAGACGAGGATCACGAAGCCAAAGGTCGAGGACCGCAACAGCCCGCGCAGCCGCACCCCGCTCAGCCCGGCAAGCCGAGACGGTAGCCCGCTCCCCGCACGGTATGGAGCAGGATGGGTGTGAACCCCTCGTCCACCTTCTTGCGCAACCGGCTGACATGCACGTCGATCACATTGGTGCCGGGATCGAAATGATAATCCCACACGCCTTCCAGCAACATGGTGCGCGTGACGACCTGTTCCTTGTGGCGGAGCAGATATTCCAGCAACCGGAATTCGCGCGGTTGCAGGTCGATCGAGACGTCATCCCGCCGCACCCGCCGCGCCAGCAGGTCCATCTCCAGATTGGCGCAGGACAATTTCGTCTCGACCGCGGTGGCCGTGCCGCCCCGGCGGATCAGCACCTTCAGCCGGGCGAGCAGTTCGGCAAAGGCGAAGGGCTTGGTCAGATAATCGTCCGCCCCGGCGGTCAGCCCGCCCACACGATCCTCCACCGCGCCACGCGCGGACAGGATCAGCACCGGCGTGGCCACGCCCGCCGCGCGCACCGCACCCAGCACCGCCAGCCCGTCCATGCCGGGCAGCATCCGGTCGAGCACGATCGCGGCATAATCGCCGCTGCTGGCATGGAACAGCCCGTCGCGCCCATTGACGGCATGGTCGACGGTATAGCCCTCCTCCGTCAGCCCCTTGACGATATAGGCGGCGGTCGTCGCGTCATCCTCGACCACCAGGATCCTGTGCGCCATCTTGTCGTCCGTCGAAGCCTGCGTTGATGCCGTCATAGTCAAGGCTCCCGATGAAAGCGAACGATCCGCATCCGGCGATCCACCATCACCCCGTCGCCGACATGGAGGCCGGCGCGCGCGGCGGGTCCATCGGCCCGCAGGCTGGTCACGCGCAACACGCCGTCCGCCGCCGGAGCGATGGTGACGCCCGATGCCGAAAGGCAGGGCGGCGGCGGCGCGGCGGGCGCGAAGCCGGGATGCACGCCAGTCAGGACCAGCGCGCCGATGGCGATCAGGCAGGCGATCGCGAGCATCGGCAACAGCCGCCGCGCGACGAAGGAGAAGGGCCGCCGCTGCGTCACTACGGGCGGCGCGTCGATCGTATTGCCATGCCGCGCCTTTCTCATGCCACTGCGCCGATGTGGCTGGCCTACCCTCCGCCCGCTTCCGGGGAGATGATCCCGGCATGACGGATTGTTCATCGAGATGTCACGGGTCGGGCGGGTGTGGCGGCGCATGGGGCGACGCATGAGCGGACGGATGCATCTGGCAGGGCACAGGAAACGGGCGATGCTGCGGCTGGCGATGATCGTCCTCGCGGCATTGGCCGTGCTGGTCGCGCGTCCGCCCCGACCCCCGGCGGCACCGCCCGCCGCGCGGATCATGGTCGGCCTCTCGCGCTGGTCCGATCCCACCTTCGGCCGGATCATGCTCTATGCGCCGGCGGGGCGGCCGCGCGGCGTGCTGCTGTTCCTGTCCGGTGACGGCGGCTGGCGCGGCACGGTGGACGGCATGGCGCGTCGCCTGGCGATGCACGGCGTGCTGGTCGCCGGGCTTTCGACGGAGACGCTGTTGCACCATGTCGAAACCGAGCCGCGCCCCTGCGCCGCGCCCACCTTGCCGCTAACCGATCTCGCACGTGAGATCGAACATCGCTTCGCCTTCGCGCGCTACGAACGCCCGGTCCTCGCGGGCTATTCGGCAGGCGCGACGCTGGTCTACGGTGCGGTCGCGCAGGCCCCGGCCGGCAGCTATGCCGCTGCGCTGTCGATCGCGTTCAGCCCGGATGTCGTGGGGACGAAGCCATGGTGCGCGTCCCCGCCGCCTTCGAAACGGCTGGTCGCCACGCGCACCGCGATGCCGCAGCCCGGCTGGCTGTTCAGCCCCGTCCCGCTCCCGGCGCCGTGGACGGTCCTGCAAGGCGATGCCGATCAGGTGGTCGATTTCGCCACCGCGCAGCGCTTCGCCCGCCGCGCAGGCGCGCAGTTCGTCACGCTGCCCGGTGTCGATCATGGCTTTGCCCGGCCTGACGACTGGACCATGCCGCTGCTGCACGCGGTGCTGTCCGGCTTCGCCCCGCCCGCGGCCACGGTCTCCGGCGTCACGCTGCCGAACGATCTGCCGCTGACCCCCGTTACCGATCCGGCCGCGCCGTCGACGGACCTGATGGCCGTGCTCTATTCGGGCGATGGCGGCTGGGCCGGGCTGGACCGCGAAGTCGCCGCCCGCTTCGCCCGCGCCGGCGTTCCGGTCGTGGGGGTGGACAGCCTCGCGTATTTCTGGACTGCGCATCCCCCGGCCGTGGCAGGGCGCGATCTGATGCGGATCCTGTCGGGCTATAGCCGGCTCTGGCATCGCCCGCGCGTCATCCTGATTGGCTACAGCTTCGGCGCGGATGCGCTGCCCGCCATCGTCGGCACGCTGCCCGCCGCCTATCGCCAGCGGATCGCGCGCATCGGCCTGATCGGCCTCGGGCAGCAGGCGGACTTCGTCTTCCATCTCGGGTCATGGCTCGACGTGCCCGGCAGCGCCGCCGTGCCGACCGTGCCTGCGGTCACCGCGCTTCGCGGCACCGATATCGTCTGCATCCACGGTGCGGACGAAACCGACAGCGCCTGCCCGCTGCTGCCGCGCGGCGTGGCGCGCAATGTGGTGATGGCGGGCGGGCATCATCTGGGCGGCGATGCCGATCTCGTGACGGCGCAAATCTTTTCGGGGATGAGGATCTAACATATGCTGGCGATCTTGGGCGGCATTGCGGGCGCGATCAGCCTGTTCTTCGGCCATCTCGGCTATTTCGGCGGGCCGGTGCTGCGCGATCTGCCCGCCACCGCCGCCACGCCGCCGGCCTTTCGGGGCACGGTGGCCGTGCTGATGTCAGGCGATCTGGGCTTCAATATCGGCATGGGGCCGCAAGTGGCGAAGCGGTTGCGCGCGGACGGCATCCCCGTCGTCGGCGTCAACTCGCTCACCGCCTTCCGGCGCACGCGCACACCCGCCGAGGTGCAGGCGATGGTCACGGATGTCGTCACCCATGCGCTGGCCTTCGGTCATGCCGACCGGCTGATCCTGATCGGCCAGTCCTTCGGGGCAGACATGCTGCATGTCGGCCTGACCACGCTGCCGGCGGATCTGCGCGCCAAGGTGAAGCTGGTCGCGCTGGTCGTGCCCGGCGCCACCGTCCAGTTCCGCGCATCCCCGTCCGACATCCTGACCATGCACATCCCGACTACGGACGCGCTGCCGACCGCGCGGTTGCTCGACTGGTCACCGGTCCTGTGCATCCACGGCGCAAAGGAAGCGGACAGCCTCTGCCCGCGGCTGACCGGCCCGCGCATCCGCATGGTGGCGCTGCCCGGCGGACATGAACTGCGCCGCGATGCCGGGGCCGTCCACGCCGTGCTGATCGACGCGATCCGGGCCGCATCATGATCGTCCAGCGCCTCACCCGGATCGTCCGGCGGCACCGCATCCTGCTGGGCATCCTCGCCGCGCTGACCGTCGGCATTCTCGGCCTGCTCGCACTCCGCCACCTGCTGATGGAGGTACGGTTGCAGGATGTCCGCGCCGCCTGGCACCTGCTTCCCGCCGGGCGGATCGGCGCGGCGGTGGCGCTGACCATCCTCAGCTATCTGGCGCTGACCCTCTATGACGTGCTGGCGTTGCGCATCATCGGCAAGCCGCTGCCGTGGCGGACGGCGGCGATCGCTTCCTTCACCAGCTATACGCTCAGTCACAATCTCGGCCTGTCGCTGGTGACCGGCGGGTCCGCACGCTACCGCATCTATACCGCCGCAGGGCTGGACGGGGGCGATGTCGCGCGGATCGTCGGCATTGCCGGGCTGGCTTTCTGGGCCGGGGTGTTCGTGCTGGCGGCGGTCGCGCTGGTGGCCGTCCCCGGCGCGCTGCAGATCGCGCATCTGACGATCCCGACCGGGGTCCAGCGCGGGATCGGCATCCTGATGCTCGGCGCGATCGGCGCGCTGCTGTTCGCGGCGCGCGGCGGACGGACGCTGACGATCGCCGGGCGCGCGGTCCCCCTGCCTGATGCGCGGCAGGCCATGGCGCAGATCGGCGTCGCGGCGCTCGATCTCGCCGCGGCCAGCGCCGCCTTGTTCGTGCTGGTCCCCCATGTCGGGGCAGCCGCCTATCCGGCCTTCTTTCTTGGCTATGCGCTCGCCATCATCATCGCGTTGATCAGCCATGTCCCCGGCGGGATCGGCGTGTTCGAAACCGTCATGCTGGCGGCGTTGCCGCAGGTCGACCGGCCGGCCCTCTTCGCCGCGCTGATCGTCTACCGCCTGCTTTATTATATGTTGCCGCTGCTGCTCGGCGCGTTCCTGCTGGCGGCGCATGAAGGCTGGCGCTTCCGCCATCCGGTCGGCCGCGCGCTCGGCCGGGCGCAGTCGATCGCGACCGACGTCGCGACCGGCATCGCCCCGCTCGCACTGTCGACCCTGGCCTTTGCCGGCGGGTTGGTGCTGCTCGTGTCGGGATCCTTGCCCGCCATCGCCGGCCGGCTGCGCGATTTGCACGGCTTCGTGCCTTTGCCCTTCATCGAGGCGTCGCACATCGCCGCCAGCCTTGCCGGAACCGGCCTGCTGCTGCTCGTCCCCGGCCTTTATCGCCGGCTGGACGGGGCGTTCGTCGCCACGCGCGCGCTGCTGCTGGCGGGCGCGGTCTTCTCGATCGCCAAGGGGCTGGATTATGAGGAGGCGATCGTCCTGCTCGCCATCACCGCCGCGCTGCAATGGACGCGCGGTGCCTTTTACCGCCGCACCCGGCTGACGGCGGAAGCGCTGACGCCCGGCTGGATCGCGACGATCGCAGTCGCGGTGCTGCTGTCGCTCTGGATCGGCTTCTTCTCCTACAAGCATGTCGAATATCAGGACTCTCTGTGGTGGCAATTCGCGCTGAAGGACAATGCCGCGCGTTTCCTCCGCGCCAGCATGGCGGTCAGCATCCTGCTCGCCACCGCCATCCTCTGGCGGTTGTTCGGCGCGGTCACCCCGCCCGATCCCGCGCCGGTAGAACTGGAGCGGATCCTTCCCGCCATCGCCCGGTCCGGCCGGACCGAAGCGATGCTCGCGCTGATCGGGGACAAGCGCTTCCTGCTGTCCGATGCGGGCGATGCCTTCCTGATGTATCAGGTGAAGGGGCAAAGCTGGATCGTGATGGGCGATCCGGTCGGTCCGGAGACGGCATGGCCCGATCTGCTGTGGCGGATCCGCGACATGGCCGATCGCGCGCAGGGCCGGCTGCTGCTCTACCAGATCAGCCGCGCCTGCCTGCCGCTCGCCATCGAAATGGGTCTGCAACTCGTCAAATATGGGGAGGAAGCGCGGGTCGACCTGTCCAGTTTCCAGATCGAAGGTCCGGCGATGCGCAGCCTGCGCCAGCCCGTCCGCCGCGCCGCGCGGGAAGGCGCGCGCTTCGCCATCGTCCCGGCGGCGGATGTCCCCGCCATCCTGCCCGAACTGCGCGCGCTGTCGGATTCGTGGCTGTCATCGAAGGGACAGCGCGAAAAGGCGTTCAGCCTCGGCCGGTTCGATGCGGACTATCTGTGCCGCTTCGACTGTGCCGTCGTCCGTCATGACGACCGCATCGTCGCCTTCGCCAATGTCTGGGCGACCGCGAACAAGGCGGAATTGTCCGTGGACATGATGCGCCACGGCGAAACCATGCCCTATGGCACCATGGATTTCCTGTTCGCCGAACTGATGCTGTGGGGCCGGGCGCAGGGTTATGGCTGGTTCACGCTCGGCCTCGCCCCGCTCTCCGGGCTGACCACGCAACGGCTCGCGCCCATCTGGTCGCGGATCGGCGCGCTGCTCTACCGGCATGGTGAAGGGCTGTACGGCTTCGAAGGCCTGCGCGCCTACAAAAGCAAATTCTGCCCCGTCTGGGAACCGCGCTACATCGCCAGCGGCGGCGGCATGACGCTGGCCCGCGCGCTCGTCGATCTCGAACGGCTGATCGCACGACGCTGATCCCGGTCGCTTCCGGAGCGGGATGATTTCACACTCCCCGTCCATCCCGAGCGCAGTCGAGGGACCGGCCGAGCGAAGCCGAGGCCGCCAGCCTTCGGGCTTCTCGACTACGCTCGAAGGGATCCCTCGACTGCGCTCGGGATGGACGGCTTCCTCCGTCAGTCACAACGATCCCATTCCACCCTAACGCACCTTATTTCAGCACTCTTGAAATATCGTAACATGTACCGATATCGGTGTCATGGTCAGGCCTTATCATCACCCCGCCCAAGCGGACATTTCGCTCGACGGCATCCTCCACGCGCTGTCGGATGGCGCGCGGCGGGCGATCGTCGCGAAGCTGATCGCGCATGGCGGGCTGACCTGCGGGCAATCCTGTGACGATCTGCCGCCGTCGACCATCTCGCACCATTACCGGATCCTGCGCGACTGCGGGCTGATCCGGTCCGAGCGAAGCGGCGTATCGGTCTTCAACACCGTCCGCACGGAGGATATCGACCGGCGTTTTCCCGGTCTCGTCGCGGCCATCCTCGCCGCCAGCACAGACAGCACCGGGAGTCTTTCCGCATGACTGCACTTTCCATCCTCGATCTCGTCCGCGTCAGCGACATTGCCGACGCCCGCACCGCCATCGACAATGCCCGCGACGTCGCGGCCCATGCCGAACGCTGGGGCTATCGCCGCTTCTGGGTGGCGGAACATCACAACATGGCCGGCATCGCCAGTGCCGCGACCGCGCTGGTGCTCGCCCATGTCGCCGCCGGAACGCAGACGATCCGCGTCGGCGCGGGCGGCATCATGCTGCCCAATCATGCGCCGATCGTGATCGCCGAACAGTTTGGCACGCTCGCCACCCTGCATCCCGGCCGCATCGATCTCGGCCTCGGCCGCGCGCCCGGCACCGACCAGCACACCGCCCGCGCGCTGCGCCGCACGCTGACCAACGGCGACGATTTCCCGCAGGACGTGCTCGAACTGCAATCCTATTTCCGCCCCGCCCACCCGAATCAGGCGGTGCAGGCCATCCCCGCCACCGGTACCGAGGTGCCGCTCTGGATCCTCGGGTCCAGCACCTATGGCGCGCAACTCGCCGCCGAACTGGGGCTGCCTTATGCCTTCGCATCCCATTTCGCGCCGGGCCTGCTCCTGCCCGCGCTCGAAATCTATCGCACGCGGTTCAAGCCGTCCGAACAGCTGGCCAAGCCCCATGCGATGATCGGCGTGAATATCATCGCGGCGGACGACGACGCTACCGCGCGCCGGCTGGCGACGACGCAGCAAATGTCTTTCGTCAATCTGTTCCGTGGTACGCGCGGCCTTAGCCTGCCGCCGATCGACGATATCGACAGCTACTGGTCCCCACAGGAAAAGGCGCAGGCCCAGTCGATGCTGTCGCGCACGATCGTCGGATCGCGCGATACCGTCCGGCGCGGCATCGCGGCACTGATCGCCGAAACGCAGGCGGACGAACTGATGGTCGTATCGGACATTTACGACCATGCAGCCCGGCTGCATTCCTTCGATCTGATCGCGGAGGCCGCCGCATCGGCCAACACCAATCTGCGGTCCGCAGCATGAGCGCGCCGAAACTGTTCCAGCCTATCACGGTCGGTGGACTTGACCTCGCAAACCGGATCGTGATCGCACCCATGTGCCAATATTCGGCGGTGGATGGCTGCATGAACGACTGGCACGCCATGCATCTTGGGCAGCTTGCGCAATCGGGCGCGGGCCTGCTGACGATCGAGGCGAGCGCGGTTGTGCCGGAAGGCCGGATCACTCATGCCGATGTCGGGCTGTATGACGACGCGACCGAAGCCGCGATGGCGCGCACGGTGGCGGGCATCCGGCGCTGGTCACCTATGCCGATCGCGATCCAGCTCAGTCATGCCGGGCGCAAGGCGTCGACCGCCGTGCCGTGGAAGGGCGGCGGCCAGATCGCGCCCGACGATGCCAATGGCTGGCAGACCGTCGCGCCCTCCGCCGTGCCGTTCGACGCCGGCCAGAACCCGCCACATGCGCTGTCGATCGACGAACTGACGGCGGTCCGCGATGCCTTCGCCGAAGCCGCCACCCGCGCCGCACGGATCGGGCTGGATGCCGTCCAGTTGCATGCCGCGCATGGCTATCTGCTGCACCAGTTTCTGTCGCCGCTCTCCAACCAGCGCACCGATGCCTATGGCGGTTCGCTCGAAAACCGGATGCGCTTCCCGCTGGACGTGTTCGATGCGGTCCGCGCCGCCTTCCCGGCGGATCGGCCGGTGACGATGCGGATTTCCGGCGAGGATTGGGTCGAAGGCGGCTGGGACGTCGCGCAGACGATCGCCTTCTCGCAGGCGCTGGAAGCGCATGGCTGCGCGGCCGTGCATATCTCCAGCGGCGGCCTCGATCCGCGGCAGGCGATTCCGGTCGGCCCCAGCTATCAGGTGCCGCTCGCCCGCGCGGTGCGGGCGGCGGTCGGCATCCCTGTCGTGGCGGTCGGGCTGATTACCGAATATGAGCAGGCCGAGGCCATCGTGGCCACCGGCGATGCCGACATGATCGCGCTGGCCCGCACGATCCTCTACGATCCGCGCTGGCCATGGCACGCCGCCGCGCATCTGGGGGCGAGCGTGCAGGCCGCGCCGCAATATCACCGTTCCCAGCCGCGCCGCTTCCCGAACCTGTTCGCAAGCGGCTGACCGGGCGCGCGGTGCTGGTCAGGCGATTTCCAGCACCGCCGTCTTCAGATGCGCCGAGTCCGGGCCGGCCATGATGTCGAACAGGCCCGGCTCCACCACTTCGCGCATGTCGATGTCGAAGAAGCGGAACGCATCCGGCCCGAGCGTGAACCGCACCGTCCGCCGCGCGCCGGCGGCCAGCGTCACCCGCTCGAACCCCTTCAGTTCGAGGATCGGCCGCGCGACCGAAGACACCTGATCGCGCACGTAAAGCTGCACCACCTGGTCCCCGCCGCGCGCGCCCACATTGGCGACGTCGACCTCGACCGTCACCGTCCCGGCAATCCCGATCTTTGGTGCGGACAGGCGCGGCGCACTCACCTCGAACCGCGTATAGCTCAGCCCGAACCCGAACGGGAACAAGGGCGCGGTCGTATCGAAGAGATAACCGCGCCGGGCCGAAGGCTTGGCATTATAGAAGACCGGCAACTGCCCGACATGGCGCGCCACCGTCACCGGCAGCTTCGCCCCGGGATTGGCATCGCCGAACAGGATTTCGGCGATCGCCGTGCCGCCTTCCTGCCCGGCATACCAGCATTCCAGAAACGCATTGGCTTGCTCGACCGCCACCGGCCACGATGGCGGACGGCCGTTGATGCCGATCACCACGACCGGCTTGCCCGTCGCCTTCATCGCCGCGAACAAGGCATTTTGCTCGCCCAGCAGGTCGAGGCTGGTGCGGTCGCCCAGATGGTTCTTCGCATAGCCTTCGCGGCTGGTCTGTTCGGTATCGCCGATCGCCAGCAGGATGATGTCCGCTCCTTGTGCAACGGTCACCGCCTCCGCGATCAGCGCGCGGTTCTTCTCCGGATCGGCGAGCAGCACCTCGTTCGCGGACCGGTCCTCGCTCTGCGTGATGAACACGCCCTGCGCATGGACGACCTCCGCCTTCCCCGCCAGCCGCGCGCGCACGCCGTCCAGCAACGACACCGTCGTCTTCGGGAAGGAGGAATATCCGCCCAGCCGCGCCACCGCCGCGTTCGGGCCGATCACCGCTACCTTCTTATGCGCGCCCGGCGTCAGCGGAAGGATCCCGTCATTCACCAACAAGGCGATCGACCGCCGCGCCGCCTCCAGCGCCAGCGCGCGCGCTTCCTTGTCCGCCGTCAGCTTCGCCGCCGCGCGCCGGTCGACCGTCGCCTGTTCGAACAGTCCGGCGCGCATCTTCATCGTCAGGATGCGGCGGCAGGCCTGATCCACCGCCGCCACCGGCACCTTGCCCACACGCACCTGGTCGCCCAGCGACCGATAGGATTCCCCATCGGGCAGGTCGCTATCTACGCCGGCCAGCAACGCCAGCCGCGCCGCACCATCACGATCCGCAGCGATATGGTGCAGCGACGCCAGTTCCCCGATCGCGGCATAATCGCTCACGATCGCGCCATCGAAACCCCATTCCCCGCGCAGGACATGGTTCAGCAGCCAGCGATTGGCATGGCTCGGCACGCCGTCAATCTCGTTATAGGACGGCATCACCGCGCCGATCCCCGTCCGCGCGACCACGGCGCGGAAGGGAGGAAAGAAACTCTCCCGCAATTCGCGTTCGGCAAAGGGCGCGGGCGCGACATTCTCGCCGCTCTCCGGCTGCCCATGTCCGGTCATATGCTTCAGCGTGGCGAACACCTTGCCGGGCGCGAGCGTCTTGCCCGTCCCCTGCAATCCGGTGACGGCGGCAACGCCCATCTCGCCGCACAGATAGGGATCCTCGCCGAACGTCTCCTCGATCCGGCCCCAGCGTGGATCGCGCGCGATATCGACCACCGGGCTGAGCGCCAGCACCGTGCCATGCGCACGCACCTCCCGCGCGATCACGCTGTTCACGCGGTGCACCAGATCGCGATCGAACGACCCGGCCAGCGCGATCGCCTGCGGAAAGCTGGTTGCCTCGGGGGCCATATAGCCGTGCAGCGCTTCCTCATGGAACAGGATCGGGATGCCCAGCCGCGTCCGCTGCATCGCCCATGTCTGCGCGGCATTGACGAAGGCGATCGTGTCAGCCGGCGTGCGCCAGCGCCCGGTGACATCCGCCCCGACATTGTTCGCCGTCGCCGCCCCGCCGCGATCGGATGGCCGGGCGATTTGCCCGATCCCGTTCGGATAGGCGGTGTCGGCACGCGCCGGATCGAAGGCGCGGGCATCGTCCATCACCTGCTTCTTGGTGGTGGACAAGGTGATGAGCTGCGCGACCTTCTCATCCAGCGTCATCCGCGCCATCAGGTCGTTCACACGCAGATCGATCGGCGCACGCGGATCGCGATAGACGGGCCGCTCCGCCGCCGCCTGCGCCTGGCCCGGCACCAGAGCGGCGAGCGAGGCCGACCCCATCCAGCGCAACAGACCGCGCCGGGACGCCGTGGTGGCGGCCATCGTCTCGGATCCAACAGGCATCATCTTCTCCTCCTGAGACGCAGCCTTGCTGTCGAGACCGTCGCCGTGATAGCGTTAACATGTTCGATAGGGCGGCAGGTTGTCAATGTGGGCCAGCGCAATATTGATCCACCGCTACCGTTCATCCTGAGTAGGGGATGAGCGCAGTCGAAGACCCGTATCGAAGGGCCGTCTCCGACGTTCGGGCACAGGCTTCGATACGCCCCCTCGATACGCGCCGCTGGCGCTACTCAGCGCGAACGGGTGACGGAAAAAGGCAGATATTTTGCGCTGATATCCGCCATTCGATCATGGGAAAGAACCGGCCGATGCAGCGTCACCTCCTTTTCTCCGCTTTCCTTTTACTGGGCGTTCTCGCTTCCCCCACCGGTGCGACCACTCTCTGCAAAAACGCCACCGGCACGCAGGACGGCTATTTCTACACATTCTGGCACGACACAGGCGCGAACTGCCTGCATCTCGGGCGGAGGGGACACTATCGCCTCGCTTGGGCGCTGCCCGAAAACGGCAATCTCGTCGCGGGCATGGGCTGGAAAACCGGTTCACCCACCCGCATCGTCCGCTACCGCGCCCGCAGCTTCGATCCGGGCGCGAACGGGTATCTCGCGCTCTACGGCTGGACCACCGGGCCGCTGGTCGAATATTATGTGGTGGACAATTGGGGCGGCTTCACGCCGCCGGGCGATGGCGCGACGCTGCTCGGCACGGTCGATAGCGACGGCGGTCGTTACCGCATCTATCGCACGTTACGGGTAAGCCAGCCCTCGATCGCCGGAACAGCGACCTTCGCCCAATATTGGAGCGTCCGCACCACGCGACGGCCGATGGGCGGCGACAACCGGATCAGCTTCGCCAACCATGTCGCAGCATGGCGCAAGGCCGGACTGGTTCTCGGCACGCGCGGCTATCAGGTGATCGCCACCGAAGGCTATGGCAGTCGCGGTCGCGCGGACATTCGCGTTCGGGCGGACAGGCGCTGATCCGCTCAGTCCGTCCCCTGCCGCACCGACTGGCCGCGCAGCAACCCGATCATCGCCGAAAAATCCAGATCGCCGTCCCCGGCATTGGCCATCGCCTGATAGAGCGCACCCGCGGCCGACCCCATCGGCACGCTCGCATCCGCATCCTGCGCCGCCGCGATCGCCAGTTTCAGATCCTTCAGCATCAGCGCCGCCGCAAAGCCGCCGCGATAGCCGCGATCGGCGGGCGTTTCCGGCCCCACACCCGGCACCGGACAATAGCTCGTCATCGACCAGCTCTGTCCCGTCGCCTTGGACGCGATGGCGTAGAAGGTCGCGAGGTCCAGCCCGAGCTTTTCGGCGAGCACAAACGCCTCGCAGGTCGCGATCATCGTCGCGCCCAAGAGCATGTTGTTGCACATTTTCGCCGCCTGCCCGGCCCCCGCCGCGCCGGCATGGATCACCGCCTTGCCCATATCGTCTAGGATAGGCCGCGCACGTTCGAATGCGTCGGGTGTGCCGCCGACCATGAAGGTCAGCGTCCCGGCCTGCGCCGCCGCGATCCCGCCCGACACCGGCGCATCGACCATCGCCAGATCGCGCCCCGCTGCATCGGCGATGACCGCGCAGGCCGACGTCCGGTCGATCGTCGAACAATCGATCAGCAGCGCACCGGCCGGCACATTGCCGAACACCGCACTGGCATAGACGTCGCGCACATGCCGCCCGGCCGGCAGCATCGTCACGACGATCTCCGCATCGGCCACCGCCTCCGCCGCCGAACCGGCGCGCATGCATCCTGCCGCCACCGCGCGGTCCAGCGCCGCGTCCGACAGATCGAATGCGCGCACGGCATGGCCCGCACGCGCGAGGTTCGCCGCCATGCCGCCGCCCATATTGCCCAGCCCGATGAAGGCGATCCTGCGCATTGCCGTCCGCTCCCCGTTCATCCCGCTGCTCATGCCTTCAACAGATCGCGCGCGGTAATCATCCGCATAATCTCGTTCGTGCCTTCCAGGATCCGGTGCACGCGCAGATCCCGCCACAGCCGTTCGATCGGATAATCCATCAGATAGCCGTACCCGCCATGCAGTTGCAGCGCGCGGTCGACCACGCTCGATCCGGTGTCGGTGGCGAACCGCTTCGCCATCGCCGCGAAGCGCGTCCGGTCCGGCGCGCCTGCCGTCACCTTGGCGGCGGCCAGATAGAGTAAGGCGCGCGCCGCCTGTAATTCGGTCTCCATATCCGCCAGCACGAACTGCGTATTCTGGAAGTCGGCGATGCTCCGCCCGAATTGCTGGCGTTCCTTCACATAGCGCACCGTCTCGTCCAGCGCGCGCTGCGCCCCGCCCAGCGAACAGGCGCCGATGTTGAGCCGCCCGCCATCCAGCCCGGACATGGCGATGGCGAAGCCCTCGCCTTCCGCCCCCAGCCGGTTCGCCACGGGCACGCGCACCTGATCGAAATTCACCTGCGCGGTCGGTTGCGAATGCCAGCCCAGCTTGCGTTCCGGCGCGCCGAAGCTGACGCCCGGCATGTCGCGCTCGATCACCAGGCAGGAAATGCCCTTCGGCCCGTCCGCGCCGGTGCGGACCATCGTGACATAAAGCTCGTTATGCCCGCCGCCCGAGATGAACGCCTTGGACCCGCTCACCACATAATCGTCGCCGTCCCGCACCGCCCGCGTGCGCAGCGCCGCCGCATCCGATCCGGACGACGGCTCCGTCAGGCAGTAGGATCCGAGACTGTCCCCCGCCACCAAAGCCGGCAGATATTTCGCCTTCACCGCCGGATCGCCATAGCGGTCGATCATCCACGCGGTCATGTTGTGGATGGAGATGAACGCCGATGTCGACGGGCAGCCATAGGCCATCGCCTCCATGATGAGCGCCGCCTCCAGCCGCCCCAATGCGATCCCGCCACCTTCCTCCGAAACATAGATCGCCCCGAACCCCAGTTCGGCAGCAGCCTTCACCACGTCGCGCGGGAAGTGATGGCGTTCGTCCCACTCCGCCGCGAACGGCGTGATCCGGTCGGCAGTGAAGCGCGCCGCCATGTCCTGAATGGCCTGCTGGTCGTCGGTCAGTGCGAAGGGATCGCTCATGCTATGGTCCTTCCGCTCACTGCATGGTCGGGATGACGAAGGCATCCGCGATCCGGCTCGCCGCGCCGTCTTCCGATCCGCGCTGCAGATCCGCCATCCCGTCCGACCACCGCTGCGTGACGGTCTTGACCTTGGTGAAGAATTTCACGCCCTCCATCCCATGCTGGTTCGTGTCGCCGAAGGCGGAACGCTTCCACCCACCGAAGCTGTGATAAGCGACCGGCACCGGGATCGGCACGTTGATCCCGACCATGCCGACATCGACGCGGGCGGCGAATTCGCGCGCGGCATGGCCGTTGCGCGTGAAGATGGCGACGCCATTGCCATATTGATGCGCGCTCGGCAGCCGCACCGCTTCCTCGAAATCCGCCGCACGCACGATTTGCAGGACCGGGCCGAAAATCTCCTCGCGATAGGTCCGCATCGCGGGCGTCACATGATCGAACAGGGTCGGGCCGACGAAGAAGCCGCCTTCATGCCCCTGCAAGGTGAAGCCGCGTCCGTCGAGCACGAGTTCCGCGCCCTCCTCCGCGCCCATCCGGATATAATCCTCGATCTTCGCCTTGTGCGCGGCGGTCACGACCGGACCATAATGCGCGTCGGGATCGGTCGACACACCGATGCGCAACGCCTTGATCGCCGGCAGCAATTTCTCGCGCAGCGCCAGCGCGGTCCGTTCACCCACGGGCACCACCACCGGCAACGCCATGCAGCGTTCACCCGCGCTTCCGAACGCCGCGCCGGTGAGATCGGCGACGACCTGATCCAGATCGGCATCGGGCATGACGATGCCGTGATTCTTCGCGCCGCCCATCGCCTGCACGCGCTTGCCCGCCTCGGTGCCGCGCCGGTACACATAATGCGCGATGTCGCTGCTGCCGACGAAGCTGACCGCCTTGATCTCCGGATGATCGAGGATCGCGTCCACCATCTCCTTGTCGCCATGCACCACCTGAAGGATGCCATCGGGCAACCCCGCTTCCTGCATCAGCTCCGCCAGCCGCACCGGCAGGGATGGATCGCGTTCGGACGGTTTCAGGATGAACGCATTGCCCACCGCGATCGCGATGCCGAACATCCACATCGGGATCATGCCCGGAAAGTTGAACGGCGTGATCCCCGCCACCACGCCCAGCGGCTGGCGCATCGAATATATGTCGATCCCCGACCCCGCGCCCTGCGTATAGTCGCCCTTCAGCACATGCGGAATGCCGCAGGCGAATTCGATCACCTCCAGCCCGCGCTGGATATCGCCCCGGCTGTCGGCGATGACCTTGCCATGTTCCTGCGACAGCAGCAGCGCCAGTTCGTCCATCCGCGCCTCGACCAGTTCCTTGAACCGGAACAGCACGCGCGCACGCCGCTGCGGATTGACCGCCGCCCAGCCGGGTTGCGCAGCCTGCGCCGCCTGCATCGCCACCTCCAGTTCAGCGGCGGACCCCAGCCCGACCCGCGCCTGCACCTTGCCGGTGTTCGGATCGAACACATCGCCATGCCGGCCGGTGGTGGACGGCATTGCCTTGCCGCCGACATGATGATGGATGCTGCGCTCGGTCATGCTGTCGCTCTCCGCTTGCGGCTCGCCGGCCACTTTTCCCGATGGTTGGGCCAACTCCCCTTCCCGCGCAACGCATCGACTCGCAGGTCAGACCTGCGATAATGCAGCCTATGGATTGGGATGACCTGCGCATTTTCCTCGCCGTCGCGCGCGGCGGGCGGCTGTCCAGCGCCGCTGCCGCACTAAGGCTCGACGCGACCACGGTCGGCCGTCGCCTCCGCCGTTTCGAACAGGCGATCGGCCAGACCTTGTTCGAAAGCCAGCGCGAGGGACAAAGGCTGACGCAGGCGGGGGAGCGGATGCTGGCGAAAGCCGAAGCCATCGAACGCATCACCGCTGCGCTGGCGGCGGACCGGACGGGTGGCGATGGCCTGAGCGGGCTGGTGCGCGTCAGTGCGCCCGAGGGCTTCGGGACGCGCATGATCGCCCCGCAACTTCACCGCTTCGTCGCCCGTCATCCGCACATCAGCGTCGATCTGTTCGCGGCAAGCGGTTTCCTCAGCCCCACCCGGCGCGAAACCGACATCGCCATCCTGCTCGCCCGCCCGCGTCGTGGCCCGCTCGTCAGCCGCGCGCTCGCCCGCTACACGCTGCGCCTCTATGCCGCCGCAGACTATCTCGCGCAGTCCCCGCCCGTCACAGCCGCCGCCGACCTACGCGATCACCCGCTGATCGGGTACATGCCCGATTTCGTCTACGCGCCCGAACTCGATTATCTGGACGAAATCCTGCCTGATCTGACGCCACGGCTGCGCTCGTCCAGCATCGATGCGCAATATCGAATGGTCGCATCGGGGGCGGGCATCGCGGTGCTGCCCTGCTTCATGGGCGATGCCGATCCTAGCTTGGTCCGCATCCTGCCGGACCTGACGATCACCCGCACCTTCTGGCTGGTGACGCATCAGGACACGCGCGACACGCCGCGCATCCGCGCCCTCACCGACTGGCTGGGCGACCTCATGACCGAACGACGCGCCGCGCTTACGGGTTGATCGCGTCTCACTCCGCCCGTGCGAGAATGCGCCGCGCCTGTTTCAGATGCGGGGCATCGATCATCCGGCCGTCGATCTGGAGCGCGCCCGCATCCGGCGCAGCGGCGAAGGCCGCGACGATCCGCGCCGCCGCCGCCACCGTCTCCGCATCCGGCGTGAAGGCGGCATTGATCGCCGCGACCTGCGCCGGGTGGATCGCCATCATGCCCGTAAAGCCATCCCGCGCCGCGCGCGCCGCATAGGCCGCCAGCCCGTCCGCATCGTGAAAGGCCGGGAACACCGTTTCGATCGCCGCGACCTCGGCGGCATGGGCCGCGAACAGTGCCAGCGAGCGTGCCATCTCATAAGGCGGCGTATAGCGCCCGTCCGCCTCTCGACTGGTCGCCGCCCCGATCGCGGCGGGCAGATCCTCCGCGCCCCAGGTCAGCCCGACCAGCGCGGCACCGACCTCCGCATAGCTGCCGAGGCGGAACATAGCGGCGGGGGTTTCGGTCACGATCGGGAGCAGCGGCAAGTCCGCCAGCCCCGCCGCCGCCATCTGCGCGACCAGCGACCGCACGCTGTCCGCGCCCTCCGCCTTCGGCATCACCACCCCGTCCGGCCGGAATCCCGCCAGCGCCGCCAGATCCTCCGCCAGCAAGCCACCGTCCAGCGGATTGACCCGCACGAACAGCGCCGGTCCTTCGCCCCGCCCCGCCTGCAACCGCGCCGCCACCGCTGCCCGCGCCGCCGCCTTGCGTCCCACCGCCACCGCATCTTCCAGATCGAGGATCAGCGCATCCGCACCCGATGCCGCCGCCTTGGCAAAGCGTTCGGGCCGGTCCCCCGGCACGAACAGAAGCGAACGCAATTTCCCGATCGTCCGTGCCGTCATCATCCGCTCCCGCTTGTCCCGTCCCGCTGCCTAGCCCCGCCTGCGGCGCTTTGCATCCCCGTCATCCATCCATTTGACCCGGCGTCTTTTTTCGTCTTGTCTGCCGTCATCGTCATCCCGCACCAGATGGAGCCATGCTTGACCCGTCGCCTGCTGCCCACGCTCTGCGCCATGCTGCTCTTCGCGCCGCTCCCCGTCCATGCCGCACCGACCGGTTCGGGCGATGCGCAGTTGCGGGCGCTCTACGAACGTGAATGGGCATGGCGGCAGCAGGAATTTGCCCGCCGCAAGGAAGATGACAGCTTCTCCGCGTCCGACGACCATCTGCCCCGCGTCGATGCCGCATCGCAGACCGCGCGCATCGCCTATTGGACGCGGACGCTGGCAGCACTCGACGCAATCCCCGTCGCATTGCTATCGCCCGAGGAAGCGATCAACGCCGCGGTGTTCCGCACCAGTCTGGAAGCCTTCGTCGCGAACGGCAAATACCGGACCTGGGAAATGCCGTTCAATGCCGACAGCAATTTCTGGTCCGGAATGAACCCGCGCACGCCCTATCGCAAGACGGAGGAGTATCGCCGCTATCTCGGCCGGATGCGGGATATCCCCCGCCATTTCGACGAACAGATCGTCAATATGCGTGCCGGCCTCGCGCGCGGCTTCGCGGTTCCGCGCGTGACCTTGGCCGGGCGCGATGCGTCGATCACCGCTTTTCTGGTGGCCGACCCTGCCAAAAACCCGTTCTATGCCGCCTTCGCCAACATGCCCGCCAGCATCCCGGCGGCGGAGCGGACGGCGTTGCAGCAGGAGGCACGCACCGCGATCACCAGCGCGATCCTGCCCGCTTATACCAAGCTGCTCGCCTTCTACCGCACCGAATATCTGCCGAAGACGCGGACCACCTTGGCTGCGGAGACGATGCCCGACGGCAAGGCCTTCTATCAGGCGCAGATCCGCGAATATACGACGCTCGATCTGACCGCGGACCAGATCCACGCTATCGGCCTGAAGGAAGTCGCGCGCATCACCGCCGAGATGGAGAAGACCAAGGCCGCCGCCGGGTTCAAGGGCACGCTGCCGCAATTCATCACCTTCCTACGCACCGATCCGCAATTTTATGCGCGCACGCCGGACGAATTGCTGGGCGTCTCCGCCTTCGCCGCCAAGCGGGTGGACGGACAGTTGAAGGACACGATCGGCCTGTTGCCGCGCTATCGCTTCACCATCCGGCCAGTGCCCGATGCGATCGCGCCTTATTATACCGCGGGGCGGGGCGGCCTCGAAAGCTGCCTCATGAACACCTATGACCTCAAGTCGCGGCCGCTCTACCAGATCCCCGCGTTGACGCTGCACGAATGCAATCCCGGCCACAGCTTCCAGGCGGCGGTCGCGCTGGAAGGGCCGAACCGCCCCGCCTTCCGCAAGCAGACCTATTTTTCGGGCTATGGCGAAGGCTGGGGCCTCTACACCGAATGGCTGGGCACGGTAATGGGCATCTACCGCACGCCCTATGAGAATTTCGGCCGGCTCTCCTACGAGATGTGGCGCGCGTGCCGGCTGGTGATCGATACCGGCATCCATCATGAAGGCTGGAGCCGCGACCGTGCCATCGCCTATCTCGCGGCGCACACCGCCTTGTCGCAGCATGAGATCGCGACCGAGGTCGATCGCTACATCAGCTGGCCCGGACAGGCGCTCGCCTACAAGCTGGGCGAAATGACGATCCGCCGGAAGCGCGCCGATGCCGAACGCATCCTCGGCGCGCAATTCGATCAGCGCTGGTTCCATGACGTCGTTCTCGGCACCGGATCGGTCCCGCTGCCGGTCCTCGAACAGCAGATCGATCAATGGATAGCGGGCGGCGGCAAGAACCCGAACGCGCCCGCCGCATGACCCTCTCACCGATCGGATCCGCCTTGCATTCTACCCTCCTGCTCGCCGCCGCGCTGGTCGCGGCACCGCTCGCCGCGCAACCCGTCACGCCCGTCGCCACCACGCCGCCCGCCGCTTCCGGCCCTGCCGCGTCCAAATGGAAGACGACCGAAGGCGAAGTCACCCTGCGCGATTTCCGCTTCCGGTCCGGCCAGACCATGCCTGCGCTGCGCCTCCATTATGCCACGCTCGGTACGCCGCATCGCGATGCCGCGGGGCAGATCGACAATGCCGTCATGGTGCTGCACGGCACCGGCGGATCGGGTAAACAGTTTCTCGTACCGCAATTCGCCGACCAGCTTTATGGCCCCGGCCAGCCGCTCGACATCCGGCGCTATTACATCATCCTCCCCGACAATATCGGGCATGGCCAGTCGTCCAAGCCCTCGGACGGGCTGCGCATGGCCTTCCCCGCCTACGACTATGACGACATGGTCGCAGGCCAGCATCGCATGTTGACCGAAGGGCTGGGCATTACGCGCCTGCGGCTCATCATGGGCACGTCGATGGGCTGTATGCACGCCTTCGTCTGGGGCGAGACCCACCCCGATTTCGCCCGCGCGCTGATGCCGATGGCGTGCGAACCGGTCGAGATCGCCGGGCTGAACCGCATGTGGCGGCAGTGGCTGATCGACGGGATCAAGGCCGATCCCGCTTGGGCGAAGGGCGATTACAAGGCGCAGCCCGCCATGAGCCTGCGGCTGGCTTCATCGCTAGCCATGGTCGCGGGCGGCGCGCCGCTCAACCTGCAGAAGCTGTATCCGACGCGCGATGCCGCCACCGGCTATGCGCGCGAACGGGTGGAGAAGGACATTGCCACGCGCGACGCGAACGACATGATCTACCAGTTCGATTCCTCGCGGACCTATAATCCGTGGCCCGGCCTCGAAAAGATCACCGCGCCGATGACGTGGATCAACTCCGCCGATGATTTCATCAATCCGCGCAACTTCGCCTATCCGGCGCAGGCGCTGAAACGGATGCCGAATGCGCGGTTCCGCATGATCGCCGAAACCGACGATACGCACGGCCATGGCACGCATACCTGGGCGGTGAACTGGAGCCGCGATCTCGTCGACCTGCTCGCCCGGACGGAGGCCGCGCGCTGAGGCGAAGGGGGCAAGGTTGCCACTTAAGGCTAAAGGCGCGAAAAGCGGTCGGATCCCGCACCGCCCGACAGGAGTGATATGCCGAACGATCAGGCCGGCCTTCATGGACCCACGATTGCCGCTCCCAAGTCCGCGAACGACGATCGCAGCGCGCGGCTGGGCGTCAGCCTGTCCGGCACCAATCTCGCGCGCGCAGGCGACTATAATCAGCGGATCGTGCTGCAGGCGATCCGCGTCGCGGGGGAAACGACGCGTTCGGCACTGGCGGCGATCACCGGCCTCACCGCGCCGACCATCGCCAACATCACGCGCCGGCTGCTGGAAGAAGGGCTGATCGTCGAGGCCGGTCGCAATCAGGGCGCGCGCGGCCAGCCGGCGGTGCGACTGACGATCAATCCCGATGGCGGCTTCACCATCGGCATCAATATCGACCGCGATCATATCACGATCGTCCTGCTCGATCTGGCGGGGCGTATCCGCAGCCGCACCGTCCGCGAATTGCCCTTCGCCATGCCCGACCAGGTGCTGACCGCGCTGCACGAAGCGATTGCGGAGATGCGCGCGGCCAGCCTGTTCGATGAGGATCGCCTGCTCGGCGTCGGCGTCGCGCTGCCCGACGATCTCGGCCGCGTCTCGCTGCCGCACCGTCCGGCGGGGTACGACATCTGGAACGATCTCGATGTCGCGCAGCTTGTCGGCAATGTCCTGCCCTGGCCGGTCCATGTCGACAATGACGCCGCCGCCGCCGCGATCGGCGAAGCGCAGTTCGGGAGCGGTCTTAGCCTGCCGAGCTTCTTCTATGTGCTCATCAGCGCGGGTCTCGGTGGCGGTCTGGTGATCGACGGCAGCTATTTTCGCGGCGCGGGCGCGCGCAGCGGCGAAATCGGCTTCCTGCCCGATCGCACCGCCGAAGCCGGGCGCACGGTGCAGCAGACCGTTTCGCTCTCCGCGCTGTTCGCCCGGCTGGAGGCGGCAGGATGCCCCGTCTCGGGTGTCGATGCCTTGCTGGGGGACGATCCCGCCATTGCTGCCGTCGTCGCGCAATGGATCGACGATGCCGCGCGCGCACTGCTCGGCCCGATGATCGGCGTCGCATGTCTGGTCGATCCGGGTGCGGTGCTGATCGGCGGCCGCCTCCCCGCGCCGCTGGTCGATGCGGTGGTCGAACGGCTGAATTTCGGCCTTGCGACCGCGCATCTTCCCGCCGGCCTCACCGTATCGCGCGCCGCGCTCTCGGACGACGCGCCCGCCGTGGGGGCCGCGATTCTACCCTTCCTCCATGCCTTGCTCCCGTCCGACGCCATCCTCATGCAAGCCGGACGCAACGGCTGATCGTATTATAAAGCAATTTCCTTTTTCATTGGACCGTTCCTTGATATCGGCGTCGCGCAGGATGCACCCGCAGGACGGGTGCCGGGGGAGAGGACGGACCGATGAACGCACCGACCGCGCAGGATGCGCCGACAATCGATCGCGAAGCCTTGCCGACAATCCGGATCGGCATCGATTTCGGCGGTACGAAGATCGAAGCGGCCGCGCTGGGTGCGGACGGCGCCTTCCTCGCCCGCCTGCGCACCCCCAATCCGGGCGATTATGACGCCGCTATTCGCGACGTGCGCAGCCTGATCGCGCAGGTCGAACAGGATATCGGCGCGGTCGGCACGATCGGCATCGGCACGCCGGGATCGATTTCGCCGCGCACCGGTCTGATGCGCAACGCCAATTCCACCTACCTGAATGGCCGCGCCTTTCGCGAGGATCTGGAGGCCGCGCTCGAACGGCCCGTCCGTATGGCCAACGATGCCAACTGTCTCGCCCTGTCCGAAGCCGTCGACGGCGCGGCGGCGGGAGCGCGTGTCGCTTTCGCGATCATCATCGGCACGGGCTGCGGCGGTGGGCTGGTCGTCGACGGACGCATCGTCGAGGGTGCGAACGGCATTGCCGGCGAATGGGGCCATATCCCGCTGCCATGGGCGACTGCCGCGGAACATCCCGGCCCGGCCTGCTGGTGCGGCCAGCATGGTTGCCTCGAAAGCTGGGTGTCCGGCACCGGCTTCCGCCGCGACTACCGCGAACGGACCGGCCAGCATCCCGACGGCGCGGAGATCATCGCCGCGATGCGCGCCGGAGACCCGACCGCCAGCGCCACCTTCACCGCCTATGTTGACCGGCTCGGCCGTGCGCTTGCGCTGATCGCCAATCTGGTCGATCCGGACAGCTTCGTGCTGGGTGGCGGCATGTCGAACGTCACCGAACTCTACGACGCGCTGCCCGCCGCGGTCGGCCGCTACACCTTCTCTGACGGCTGGTCGGCGCAGATCGTCCCCGCCCGCTGGGGCGACAGCTCCGGCGTGCGTGGCGCGGCGCGTCTCTGGGAGGGGTGATCCACGCCTAGAATATATCCGGTCGCAGATCGCAGATCGCACCACGCAGGTCTGCGCCCGGTTGCGGGCCGCCATTGACGAAGCCGAGATAGCGCCGCGCCTGTTCGTCATAACCCGGCCAGTGCGGCAGACCCGCACCGTTCGGATCGCCGCTGCGCGCGAAGTTCAACCAATAGGCCCGAAGCGGCGGCACGTCCGGTTTCGGCGCGGACAGCACCGGACCAAGCTCGCTGCCATGCGTGACGGGCGCGCCGTCCGGGCCTGTATAATCGAAATGATATTGCCAGACCGGGCGGCCCGCCTGCGCCCAGCGCCGCGTCATCGCCACGGTCGGGCAGCGGAAATTGACGTCGTTCGACAGGATCGTTCCCAGATCGCCCAGCCGGGGATCCTGCGCTGCGGCACGGCCGTCCAGCCCGTAGAAATGCCGGGCCGCAGGGGCCGCCGGACCGAATGCCTGTGTAATCTCTGCGTCCGCGCGTGCGACGCCGCCATGCAGGGTCAGTTCGCGCGCATTGACGCCGATCAGCAGAGGCACGGCCGCCCCGCCGCCGCGCGTCAGCGTCGCCGCCGGTGTTTCGGTCAGCACCGCGCCATCCACCACCGCCTGCAACCAGATGAAACTGTCGTCGGGCAGGTCGGGAACGTCGGCTTTCTCCGACGCGCGCACCAGCGCCGCCACCGGCAGCCGCCGCAGCGCAGCCGCGTCCCCCGCCGGATCACCGCCTGCGCCCGCCACGATGATCCGCCCCAGCGCCTCATTCTGTGCCAGCGTGCGCGGCGCGACGCCGAAGCCCGGCGTTCCGCTCTCCATGATGGCGCGCCGGAACAGTCCGCGCCCGCCCGGGCTGAGCAATTGCAACCCGATATCCTGCGACCCGGCCGACTGTCCGAAGATCGTGACATTCGCCGGATCCCCGCCGAACCGCGCGATGTTCCGCTGCACCCAGCGCAACGCCGCCTGCTGGTCCATCAGCCCGTAATTTCCCGATGCGCCGCCGCCTTCCCGCGTCAGCGCCGGATGCGACAGGAAGCCGAGCGCACCCAGCCGATACTGGATGCCGACCAGCACGATCCCGTTCGCGACGATCGCCGAGTTGACGACACCCGCCCCGTCGCCGCCCCGGTTGCCGCCGCCATGAATCCACACCATCACCGGCATCGGCTTTGCGGGCGCGGTGTCGGGCGTCGCCACCGTCAGATACAGGCAATCTTCCGACTGCCGCGCCGTGGCCGCATCGTTCCATCCATAGCCAATCTGCGGACAGGCCGGCGCGACCCGCGTCGCATCGCGCAACCCCCGCCATCGCCGTACCGCCGCGGGCGCGCGCCAGCGTCGATCGCCCACCGGCGGCGCGGCAAAGGGCACGGCCTGAAAGATCGCACGGCCATCGGCTCCGATCGTTCCGCGCAGCGATCCGGCGTCCGTGGTCACGACCGGCGCGGCGGGCAGCGCGGCCGTCGCCAAGAGCAGCGCCGCTGCGATCATCGTCAGCGTACTGCCGTCACGCGCGGCGCGGGCTTGGCCAGCACTTCGCGAAATGCGCGCTCCGCCACCGGCTGCATCACCTGATAGCCCGCAACGGTCGGATGGACATGATCCGAAGACAGACCCGGCTTCATGCCCCGGCCATCGCCGGTCATCGCGGACCAGTAATCGGCATAGACCGATCCGGTCGCGGCGGCATAGGCCTTCAGCCAGACGTTCATCGCCTTGATCTTCTCCGCCGTCGCCAGCCCCGGCCGCCACGGATATTCATCCGCCGGCGGGATCGACGCCAGCACGACGCGAATGCCGTTGGCATGGGCCAGTTCGACCATCGACCGGATATTGCCCTGCGTTTCCTCGGGCGTCATCGGCCCGGTGTTGGACGCGATGTCGTTCGTCCCCGCCATGATCTGCACCGCCGCCGGCTTGAGCGCGATCACGTCCTGACGGAAACGCAACAGCATCTGCGGTGTCGTCTGCCCGCTGATCCCCCGGCCGATCCGCCCGTTCGTGAAGAAGGCGGGGACCATCCCGGCCCACCCCTCCGTGATCGAATCCCCGAGCAACACGATGCGCGGCGTCCCGGCCGGTGCCGGCAGTGCGGCATTGGCGGCCTTGTATTTGCCGAGGAACGCCCAGTCATTGTGCAGCCGTTCCTCGGCCTCCCGCGCCCATTGCGCCTTTTGCGCATCGGTGGGCGGCGTCGTCTGCGCCTGCACCGCGCCTGCCGCCACCCCCGTCAGCAGCATCGCCGCCATCGTCATCCCGACCATCATCTTCATGCCTTATGTCCCTGCATACGGGCGTGGATGTCTTCCAGCGGCACGCCCTTGGTTTCGGGGAAGAAGAGCAGCACGACCACCGCCTGCACCGCCATCATCGCGGCGAAGAACAGGAAAGGCGCGCCTGCGGACCATGCCGCCGCCACTGGAAAGATCCCGGCGACGATCGCGTTCAGCAGCCAGTGCGTGCTCGCCCCCAGCCCCGATCCGCGCGACCGGACCGATGTCGGGAAGATCTCCGACAGATAGACCCAGATCACCGCACCCTGGCTGGGCGCGAAGAAGGCGATGAACCCAACCAGGGCCGGCAGCATCAGGCTTTGCGGCAACATGCCGAACAGCACCGCGCCCGCCGCCGCCAGACACACCGCCATGCCGACCGCGCCGACCGCCAGCAGGGTGCGCCGACCGACCCGGTCGATCAGCAACATGCCCAGCAGCGTGAACGCCAGATTGGCCACGCCGATGATGACCGCCTGCACATCCGGCGACAGGCTGCCGGCATTGGCGAAGATGTCGTTCAGATAATAGAGAATGGCATTGATGCCGGCCAACTGGTTGAACGATGCCAGCGCGACCGCCAGCAGGATCGGCCGCTTGTGCCGCCGCCACGACAGACGCTCGTCCGGCACCGCCGTCGCCAGATCGGCACGGATCGCGTCCAGTTCGCCGGTGGCGGTGCGGTCGTCCATTCCGATCCGCGACAGGCTGACGCGCGCCTCGTCCAGCCGCCCCTTCGCCGCCAGCCAGCGCGGGCTGTTGGGGATCCGGTACAGCAACAGGCAGAAGATCAGCGCCGGCAACACCGTCACCTCCAGCTTCCACCGCCACGCGACATCGCCCAGATCGAAGGAGCCAACGATCGCGTTGGACAGATAGGCGATCAGGATGCCCGCCACGATATTGAACTGGAACAGCCCGACCAGAAAGCCGCGCCGCGCGGGCGGGGCGATTTCCGCGATATAGACCGGGGCCAGCACCGACGATCCCCCGATCGCCAGCCCGCACAGGAAGCGGAAGATGACGAACGCGCTCCAGTTCCACGCCAGCGCACACCCGATGCCGGCGAGCAGGTAGAAGAAGGCGAGGATGCGCAGCGCATCGCGACTGCCGATCTTGTCCCCCGGCTTGCCCGCGAATAGTGCGCCGACCAGCGTGCCCCACAGCGCTGCGGAGACGGTGACACCCAGCCATTCGGGCGACAGCGCGAACCGGGTCGTCAGATCGCCGGTGACGCCCGCGATCACGGCGGTATCGAAACCGAACAACAGGCCCGCCAGCGCGGCGGTGGCGATGCTCTCGCCCAAAACCGAACGCTGCGCGCTCATCGTGCCGGACTCAGTGTGACGACCGCGCCACCGGATGCGGCCAGCACCAATCGCATCCGGTCACCCGCCTGCACCGTCGTCACGTCACGCTGCACATCGGTCGACGCGGTGCCGTCCTGCCAGCGTGTCGCAGTGAAGCGTCCCGATCCCAGAAAGTCCAGCGGCACCTCCATCGTCCGCCCCGTCTCGTTCGTCATCGCACCCACATACCAATCCTTGCCCTTGCGCCGCGCGATCAGGATCTGTTCGCCGATCTCACCCGCCAGCACGCGGGTTTCATCCCAGCTTGCCGGCACCGTCCTGATGAAATCGAACCCGACCGCATCGCGGTAATTGTCCGGGCTGTCGGCCACGATCTGAAACGGACTGTCGAACGCGACATACATGGCCAGCGCCTGTCCGCGCGTCGTCTGCACCATCGGCGTCTGTGGTTCGATGCGGAACGTCTGCGGCGTCGCGTTGCGGAACCCGCCGGGCGTATAATCATAGGGACCGGCCAGCCCGCGGGTGAACGGCAGGGTCACATTGTGACGCGCCGTAATCCGCCGCGTCCATTTGTTATATTCCGCGCCCAGCACGCCTTCCTGCGTCAGATAATGCGGCCATGTCCGGATCGCCCCAGTCGGATGATAGGCCCCGTGCAGGTCGAGCATCATATGATTGTCGGCGGTCAGACGGAACATCCGCTGGAAGAAATCGACCATCTGCTGGTCGTCCCGGTCCATGAAATCGACCTTGAACCCCTTGATGCCCATCTTCGCGTAGAAAGGCACGGCGCGGTCCATGTCGCGCGCCAGCACCTGCCAGTTCGCCCACAGCCACAACCCCACCTTGCGTTCGGCCGCGTAGCGGACCAGCGCCGGCAGGTCGATTTCCGGCACGGTCTTCATCACGTCCGCCCCCGGATAGACGGTCCCGCCGCCACCGCTGTTCACCGACCAGCCTTCGTCGATCAGCATATAATCCAGACCGGATGCCGCCGCGAAATCGATATAGGCCTTGATCGTCGCCGCATTCATCCCCGCCTTGGGGACGGTCGACAGCGTCGGCCCGTTCCACCAGTCCCAGGCCGACTTGCCGGGCTTCACCCAGGAAAAATCACCCTTCGGTGCGGGGTTCAGGCTGGTCAGGATCGTGCTTTCGATCAGCGCGCCCGGTGTATCGCCCAGCATCACCACCCGCCACGGCGTTTCGATCGGCGTCCGCGCGATATCCGCCTTCACGGCGATTTTCGGATCATCCAGACGTGGCGACAATTTCGCCGCGAAGCCCGGCGCGCCGGTTTCGCGCCCCATCAGATACAGGCCGGCATAATCATGCAGGTCCGCCTCCGCGATCGCATAGCTGGTGCCGCCCGCCGTCCGGCACGTCACCGGCAGTTCGTACAGATTATGCGTCCGCACCATCGCGGGCACGAACGGATCATATTCGCCCTCATGACTGGTGCCGAACTTGCCGAGGTTCAGCCCGAAGCAGCGATCATCCGGTGCCGTCGCAAATTCGGTCAATTCGTTCGCCAGCCGGAAATCGGGCGCGAACCCCGCCTGCGCCGGCACGCGATAGCGGAATGCGGCCCCGTCATCATAGGCGCGCAGCACGATATCCAGCTTCCGCCGCGCACCCTCCGGCTCGGCATAATGGATGACCAGTTCCTGATAATGGTCGCGCGCCGTCGCGGTCTTGCCCGCCACCAGCGTATAGCGCGTATCTGCCGCGCGCCGCTCGGTCCCGGTCTGCACCAGCCCAGGCCCGATCTTCTTATAGCCTTCGAACATCAGGCCCAGCGGGGACGGCGCGATCACCGGCCGGCCATGATGCCGCACCGCATAGACCGGTCCGCCCGTCACCGGATCGGCATCGACGACGATCTCAACCCGACCGTCAGGGGATTTCAGCGACAGCGGTGCCGCATCCGCCCCCCCCGCAACCGCGACGAGGACGAGGGCAAGAAGCGAGGGACGCAACATCGGACCACCTGTTCCGGAAAAGGACCGGTCGTCCGCCGGAAGACGCGGCGGACGACCGGAAGGAAGAAGAAGGGGCTAACCTCTCAGCGCCCCATTGTCACCGACGTGCTGCGACCCGCGACATTCCAGCCGCGCACCGCCACCATCGTCCGCCCCTTCGCCGCCGATGCAGGATAGCGCACGGTGATCCGCCGCTTCTCGCCCGGCAACAACGACACATAATTATCGCTGAAATAAGCGGGCAGGATCTGGCTGCCATCCGCATTCATCATCGTCAGCTTGGTCGCCAGCGCCGCGACCTTGCCGGGATTGGCAAGCTCCACCACGGTCGCGATCTCGTCGCCCGCGCGCTGCGCCTTGGCCGTCGCGCTCAGCGGCACCGCCGCCATCGTCGTCATGCCGCGATAGGCGGCGTCATTCTGCCCCTGCCAATAGACATTGTTCGACAATGTCGTGCCAGCCGCATCGGTCACGTCCAGCGCCACCAGCACCATGCCCTGCGCCAGATAGGGCGCGAGATCGAGCGCGAACGCATCCGCCGTCAGCCCCGCCGCGGCCGACACCGTCGCCCGCCGTTCGAACAGCAGCTTGTTGTCCAGCGTCGTCACCTTCGCATGGACCACAGCCCCGTCCAGCGCGGCGCGGCCGTTGTTGACGACCATCACCATCCGGTCCGGCAGGTTCATCTGGACATGCACGCCCTCCGACGCCTTCTTCACACCATAAAAGGCGGCGTGGGTGTCGTAATCGGACGAGAAGATCTGCCATGCCGAAGACGGCCAGGCCGGCTGCGTCATCCACAGCATCCGCGCGGTGTTCGTCTTCCACAGTCCGGCGTTGAAGCCTTCGAAGATGGCGCGATAGGAATCATATTCCATCATCTGCGCCTTGCGTTCGAAATCTGGCAGACTCGTGCCCGCGCCATAGCGTGTCGCCAGCGCATCCATATAGGTCTTCACCGCGCCGTTCCCGGTCTGGTGCCAGTCATGATAGGCCCAGCTATCGCTGATCGGCCACAGATCCGCCTTCGGCATGGCGCGCGTCCATGCCTCCAGCGTGGGGAAGGACGGCGTGCCCAGTTCGACCGAGAAGCCCTTGGCATGTTCGGTGAAATAGGTGGATTCCGGCCGCCAGTTATACGGCCCGCTATTCTGGAGGTTCACCCGGTTGGACGACCCCATATAGAGTCGCGTCCCGTCCTGCCCGTTGATGAGCGTCTGCAGCGCCTCGTTCAGGATCGGCTGCGGCACGCCCTCGTTGCGGCCGAACCAGGCGACGATCGACGGGTGGTTGCGATAGCGCTTCACCACATCCTCCGCATTCGCCATGAACAACGGCACGTCCTGCGTTTCGATGTTATAATCCTGCGTCGATTCCCAAAAATCGTTCAGGATCATCAGCCCATATTCGTCGGCCAGATCGTAGAAGCTGTCCTGCGTATTCTGCCCCACCCAGTTGCGGATGATGTTTAGGTTCGCATCCTGATGCAACCGGAAGAAGGGTTCCAGCCGCGACCGTTCGGTGCGCTTCATGAAATCGTCCATGCCGATATTGCCGCCCTTGGCCGCGATCCGCACGCCGTTGACGCGGATCAGCAGATAGGGGGCCAGCCCGGCATCCCCGGCGATCGGCGTGACCGCAGGCGAATGCTCCGCCCCCGGCACCAGCGATGCGGCCCAGCCGTCCGGTACCTTGCGAATGCCCTCATGCGTCCCGTCCACAATCTGCTGCTTCAGCGCGCGCGCCTTGGACAGATCGATCCCGACCCGGCGCAATGCACCAGCCTGATCCATCAACGACAATTCATAGGTCACCTGCCGCATCCCGAAGCGCAGCATCTTCGTGTCCGACACCTGCCCGTCCAGCGTGCTGGTGAGCGTCAACTGGTGCAGATCGGGCTTGCCATAGCCGTTCGGCCACCACAGCTTCGGATCCCGCACCGCCAGTTGCGGGAATTCCGCCGGGTTCAGCGTCACCGTTATCGTCTGACGCGGGGCCAGCGCGACGGTCTTCGTCACGCGCACGTCGTCGAACGCCGCCGTCACCGTCGCCGTCACGGCCTGATCGGACAGATTGGTCACCGGCACGCCGATCTCGACATTGGCGATTTTATTGTCCGCATTCGGCAGCGTCGTCACCACCTGCGCATCGCCCAGTTGGGCGGTGCCGGTGGCGATCAGATCGACCCCCTGCCACATGCCCGTATTGCGATCGCGGATCGACGGGATCCAGTCCCACCCTTCGGCCGCCACGAAGGTCGGGCCGTCGAGCATTCCCATCCCGCCATTCTCGCCCACGCCGGACGTCAGCGATTCCTCATGCGCCACGCCGGGGTGACGCGGCGGCGACACCTTCACGGCGATGGCATTGACGCCGGGCTTCAACCGGTCGGTCGCATCGAAGCGGCCCCGGATGAACGCGCCTTTCATCGAACCCAGCTTCTCGCCGTTCAGCCAGATTTCGGCGGCATAGTTGATCCCGTTGAACGCCAGCAGCAGGCGCTTGCCCGCTGCGGCCGTCGGCACGGTGATTTCCGTCCGATACCAGTAATCCTGCCGGTTCAGCGCTTCCGGGATCGCCAGATTGTTCAGACCATAAGCCGGATCGGGATAGACGCCGCGATCGACCAGCGTGGTCAGCACCGTCCCCGGCACCGTCGCGGCATACCAGTTGCGCGCATCATAACCCGCGCGAGACAGCGCCGCGCCGTCCGCCGCCACCTTGGGCGCTTCCACCAGCCGCCAGCCATTGACCGTCCACAGGCCCGGCCCGCGCGCGGCAAGCGCGGGCAGATTGGGCACCGGCTTGGCCACTGGCTTGGAGAAGCCCGGCGCGCGACTCTTGGGCAACGTCCCCGGATCCTGCGGAGTCACCTGCCCCGCCATCTGCCGCACCTGCACCGGCCAGGTCGGGCTGCCCTGCTCGAACTGGATCAGCGCCGGATCGGGCCGGTCCCGCGCGATCGTCCGCAGCGCCGCGGACGTCATCGCCACCGGGCTTTGACCGAAACCGACGATCCGCCCGGAAAAGGGCGCGACGCCGGGCATATGCGGCCCGATCTGCGCCACCGCCGCCACCGGATCGGCCGAGACGCGCCCGCGCCCCGCTTCGATGCCATCGACGTAAAGCCGCGCGACATCGCCCGACTGCACCACCGCCAGATGCCGCCATGCCCCCGCCACCAGCTTTTCACGCGCGACGACGGTTCCGCCCGGCGTCACGAAGGCAGGCACGCCGTCCCGCAACGCAAGCAAACGGCCCGTCGCCGGATCGCCATAGCCCGCGATCGGCACCGTTCCCGCCGTCACCGCCGCCGGCGCGACCCACGCCTGCATCGTCGTCCCCGCCGCCACCGGCAACGTCGCGCCTTCTGCGCCGACGGGCTTCACCAATGCCTCACCGCCCGACGCCATCTCGGCATTGAACGGACCTACGAAAATCGGGGCAGCCTGCGCGGCCAGCATGGCAGGCACGGACGCCAGCAGCCCGAACATCAAGGCGCTGCGCCGCCGCGGCTGAATCGTGTCGATCATGATCGTCTCCCTGAAAGGCTGGACTCTATGGTCCCTGCCCGGATGCCCGGCATGGTGCCGGACGATGCTTCCCCATCAGAAAAGCACGCGCGCCCGAAAAAGCCAAATCATTTGGCAAAACATTTCCATGATCTGCGGCGCTGAACCGTTTCGCCCCTGATGCATTTCCCGCTTCTCGGGCGCCAAGGCTTGCCGTCGCCGCCGTCTCGGTCGAAAGGCATCGGATGACATCCGACGACACCCCTGCCCCCTTCCTGTTCGAAGACGGGCGCAACAGTTGGCACACCGCCACCGCCGATCGCTTCGCCGTGGTCATCGACGCCTGCCGCTATTTTCAGGTCGCGCGCGAAGCGATGCTGAAGGCCGAAAAGCGCATCATGCTGGTCGGCTGGGATTTCGACGCGCGCATCAAATTGCGTGGCGGCCCGCTCGAACCCGGCGAACCGGAGACGGTCGGCGAATTCATCCTCTGGCTGGTCGAACGGACGCCGGGCCTGGAAGTCTATCTGCTCCGCTGGGACATGGGCGCGATCAAGAGCCTGTTCCGGGGCCGCACCATCGTCACCCTGCTCCGCTGGATGAAGCATCCGCGCATCCATACCAAGCTGGACGGCAAGCATCCGACCGGCGCATCGCATCATCAGAAGATCGTCGTGATCGACGACAAATTCACCTTCTGCGGCGGGATCGACATGACGTCGGATCGCTGGGACGATCGCGATCATGCCGATGGCAATCCCCTGCGCGTCCGCCCCAACGGCACTCCGCATCCGCCCTGGCATGACGCCACCAGCGCGATGTCCGGGCCGATCACCACCGAATTCGGCAATCTGGTCCGCCATCGCTGGGCCTTGGCGGGGGGCAAGCCGATCGAACCGGTCACGGGCGGCGCGGATTGCTGGCCCGACAGTCTCGAACCCGATTTCGCCGATGTCCGGGTCGCCATCGCGCGCACGCATCCACTGATGCCGGATGTCGAGGAAGTGCGCGAGATCGAGCAGCTCTATCTCGACATGATCGCCTGCGCGCAGCGTCGTATCTATGCCGAGAGCCAGTATTTCGCCTCGCGCAAGATCGCCGAGGCGATCGCCGCACGGCTGCGCGAGCCGAATGGTCCGGAAATCGTGCTCATCAATCCGCTCACCGCCAATGGCTGGCTCGAACCGATCGCAATGGACACGGCACGCGCGCGCCTGTTCGAGACGTTACGCCGGCTGGACGTCCACAAGCGGTTCCGGATCTATCATCCCTTCACCGCGGGGGGCGAGGCGATCTATGTCCATGCCAAGGTGATGATCGTGGACGAACATATGCTCCGCGTCGGATCGTCGAACATGAATAACCGCTCGCTGCGGCTCGACACCGAATGCGACGTCGCGGTCGATCTGCGCGCCGATCGCGACGATCCACGCTGCGCCCGCATCGGCGCGATCCAGCATTCGCTGGTCGCCGAACATCTGGGTGTCGATCCCGAACTCGTCGCGAACCGCATCGCCGAAACCGGATCGCTGATCGAGACGATCGAGAGCCTGCGCGGTGAAGGCCGCTCGCTTCGCCCCTACGAAATTCCCGATCTCAGCGGCGTCGAAACATGGCTGGCCGACAACGAGATTCTCGACCCCGAAGGCCCCGGCGAGATGTTCGAAGGCCTGAGCAAACGCGGCCTGTTCCGCCGGGCGCGGGCGTGGCGATCGGACCGGAAACAGCGCCGCAGCCGGCATCTGCACCGATAGGAAGAACCGGTATAGGCGTTCCCCGGCGCAGGCCGGGGCCTTGGTGAAACCGTTGCACCAAGGCCCCGGCCTGCGCCGGGGAACGCATCAATTTCTGACCGGCGTTACCGCCCCAGCCCCGCCGCCGCCTCGGCCGCAGCACGGATCGCCGCCACATCGGGCGTACCGGCCGGCACCAGCCAGGATCCCCCGACGCACAGCACCTGCGGGATCGCCAGCCAGTCGGCAGCGGTTGCCTGCGTCACGCCGCCGGTCGGACAGATGCTGATCTTGTACAGCGGCCCCAGCAGGCTCTTCAGCGCCGGAATGCCGCCATTGGCGACGGCGGGGAAGAATTTGAAATGCTCCAGCCCCATGTCCAGCCCGCGCATGATGTCGCCGGCATTGGCGACGCCCGGCAACAGCGCGATGTCCAGCTTGTCCGCCGCCTTGGCCAGCTTCTTGGTCAGGCCGGGGGAGACCGCGAAGGTCGCGCCCGCATCCTGCGCCCGCGCCAGATCGTCCGGGTTCAGCACGGTGCCCGCGCCGACGATCGCGCCCTCGACCTTGGCCATTTCGCGAATGACGTCCAGCGCGCTTTCGGTGCGCAGCGTCACCTCAAGCACCGGCAGGCCACCCGCCACCAGCGCCTCGGCGATGGCGCGGGCATGGGTGGCGTCCTCGATGACCAGCACGGGGATGACGGGGGCGGCTCGCATGACTTTTTCGACGGATTTCATGCGCGATGCGCTCCTGCAAAGGCGGCTGCGGCCCCGAACAGGCCCGGCTGCGGATGGGTGATGAACTTGACCGGCATCGCCGACATGATGCGTTCGAACCGGCCTTTTGCGACGAAGCGTTCGGAAAAGCCCGATCGCGGCAAATGATCCGCGATGCGCAGGCCCAGTCCGCCCGCGATCACCACCGCCTTCGCGCCATGCGCCAGCGCCAGATCGCCCGCCACCGCGCCAAGGCTCAGGCAGAAACGATCCAGCGCGGCGGCCGCGCGGCTGTCCGTGCCTTCCAGCGCCGCGGTCCACAACACCTTGTCGTCGATCGGCCAGCGCGCCGTCCCGTTGGAAGACGGCAGCGATTCGTAGATATTGACCAGCCCCGGCCCGGACACGATCCGTTCGACCGACACGCGCCGATATTGCTTGCGGAGCGCCTGCAACATCGCATCCTCCAACGCATCGAGCGGCGCGAAATCGATATGCCCGCCTTCGCAGGGCAGCACATGATAGCCGGTCGGCGTCTTCAGCAGATGCGCCACGCCCAGACCGGTGCCGGGACCGACGATCGTAATCATCCCCGTTTCCGGCAAGGCCTCGTCCGGCCCGCACAGATGGCGCAGATATTCGTCGCCGACCTGCGCCACGGCATGGCCGACTGCCTCGAAATCATTGACCAGCACATAATCGTCGACGCCCAGCTTGGACTGGATCAGCGCAGGACGGATCACCCAGGGGTTATTGGTGAGCTTCAGCACCGCCCCGCCGATCGGCGTGGCGATGGCGATACCGGCCGCGCGCGGGATCGGCCGGCCGAGCGCCCGGCCGGCTGCTTCCCACGCCAGTTGCAGGCTGCCATGTTCGGCGGTCTTCAGCGTGACGGGTTCGCCCAGCGACAGCACGCGGCCACCCTCGACCTCCGCGATCGCGAAGCGGGCATGGGTGCCCCCGATATCGACGGCAACGATTTCCATCACAGGCCTCCCGCGGCCAGCATGGCCGATGCGCCACGCTCCGCCTCGTCCGCGCCGTGGCGCATGAATGCGAACAATTCGCGCCCGGTGCCGAACGGCGGCGGCGGGGCCACCGCATCGGGCCGCGCGGCGAATATTTCGGCATCGACCAGCACGTCCAGCGTCCCGGCATCGCCCGATACGCGGATGATGTCGCCATCCTGCACGCGCGCCAGCGGTCCGCCCGCCAGCGCCTCGGGCGAGACATGGATCGCCGCCGGCACCTTGCCCGATGCGCCGGACATGCGCCCGTCGGTGACCAGCGCGACGCGGAAACCGCGGTCCTGCAAAATGCCCAGCGGGGTCGTCAGCTTGTGCAATTCGGGCATCCCGTTCGCACGTGGCCCCTGAAACCGCATCACCAGCACCAGATCGCCCGTCAGCGTACCCGCCTTGAACGCCGCCAGCACTTCCTCCTGATCAGTGAAGACGCGCGCCGGCGCTTCGATCGTCCAGCGTGCCGGGTCGACCGCGCTCGTCTTCATCGTCGCGCGGCCCAGATTGCCCTGTACCAGTCGCATCCCGCCATCGGGCAGGAACGGATCGGACACCGGCCGCAACATGGTCAGGTCCAGCGGTTCCGCCGGCGCATCGATCCAGCTCAGCACGTCATCGCGCAGCACCGGATCACGCGCATAATCCTCCAGCCCCCCGGCCGAAACGGTCAGGATATCCGCATGGAGCAGGCCATGATCGATCAGCGTGCGGATGACATAGGCCATGCCGCCCGCCGCCTGAAAATGGTTCACGTCGCCCGATCCGTTGGGATAGACGCGCGCGATCAGCGGCACCGCCGCCGACAGCCGGTCGATATCCTCCCAGTCGATCACGATCCCCGCCGCACGCGCGATCGCCGGAATATGGATCGCATGGTTGGTGGAGCCGCCGGTCGCCAGCAGCCCGACGACCGCGTTCACGATCGCCTTCTCGTCGATGCACAGACCCAGCGGGCGATAATCCGCGCCGTCCCAGCCGATTTCCGCCACACGGTGCGTCGCCGCCCGCGTCAGCGCAGTGCGCAGCTTCGTGCCCGGGTTGACGAAGGCGGAACCGGGCACATGCAGCCCCATCACTTCCATCATCATCTGATTCGAATTGGCCGTGCCGTAGAAGGTGCAGGTACCCGCGCCATGATAGCTGGCGGACTCCGCCTCCAGCAATTCGGCGCGCCCCACCTTGCCCTCGGCATAAAGCTGGCGGACGCGCTGCTTTTCCTTGTTCGCCAGACCCGACGGCATCGGCCCTGCCGGCACCAGGATGGTCGGCAGATGCCCGAAGCGCAGCGCGCCCATCAGCAGGCCGGGCACGATCTTGTCGCAAATGCCCAGCATCGCCACGCCTTCGAACATGCCATGGCTCAGGCCGATCGCGGTCGACATGGCGATGGTGTCGCGGCTGAACAGCGACAATTCCATGCCCGCCTGCCCCTGCGTCACGCCGTCGCACATCGCCGGCACCCCGCCCGCCACCTGCGCGGTCGCGCCCACTTCGCGCGCAAACAGCTTCATCTGCTCGGGATAGCGGTGATAAGGCTGATGCGCCGACAGCATGTCGTTATAGGCGGTGACGATGCCGATATTCATCGCGCCGCCATGGCGGATCAGCGGCTTGTCCTCGCCGCTTGCCGCAAAGCCATGCGCCAGATTGCCGCAGCCCATCCGGCTGCGATCCACGCCATTCTCCCGCTCGCGCTTGATCATCTCGATATAGGCGCTGCGTGTCGGCCGCGATCGTTCGACGATCCGGGCAGTCACGGCCGCGACAGCGGCTGCGATCTCAGTCATTCCAATGCACTCCGTCGCGTTCGGTCAGGGCGATTGCGGCCGATGGCCCCCATGTCCCCGCCGCATAGGGTTTCGGCGCCATGCCGTTCGCGGCCCAGCCGGCGCGGATCCCGTCGATCCACTCCCACTGCGCCTCCACTTCGTCGCGCCGCACGAACAAGGTGGGGTCGCCTTCGATCAGATCCAGCATCAGCCGTTCATAGGCGATGCGCCGCCGCGTATCGGCAAAGGCATTGGCCAGCCCGATATCCAACGGCACTTCGCGCAGGCGGATCCCCTCGCGGTCCAGGCCCGGCTGCTTGGCCATCATCGTCAGGCGGATATTCTCTTCCGGCTGCAAGCGGATCAGCAGGCGGTTCGGATGCGTCACCGCGCCTTTTTCCGCAAAGATGGAATGCGGCACCGGCTTGAACTGGATCACGATTTCCGAATGGCGCGACGGCATCCGCTTGCCCGTGCGCAGATAGAACGGCACATTCTTCCAGCGCCAATTATCGACATGCGCCTTGATCGCCACGAAGGTTTCGGTGGTCGAAGACCGTTCCAGCTCGTCCGCATAGGCACGCACCGGCTTGCCGGCCACCGCGCCCTCACCATATTGCCCGATGACGCTGTTCTGTTGCGCATCGGCGGTGCCGATCCGGCGCAGCGACCGCAGCACCTTCACCTTCTCGTCGCGAATCGCGGTCGCATCGAACTGCGCAGGCGGCTCCATCGCAACCAGCGCCAGAAGTTGCAGCATGTGATTCTGCAGCATGTCGCGCAGCGATCCCGACCCGTCGAAATAGGCGGTGCGCCCTTCCAGACCCACCGTCTCGGCCACCGTGATCTGCACATGATCGATTCCCGCCGCATTCCACAGCGGTTCGAACAACGTATTGGCGAAGCGGAGCGCAAGCAGATTCTGCACCGTCTCCTTGCCCAGATAATGGTCGATGCGGAACGTCCGTTACTCGGGGAAGACCGCCGCGACCGCATCGTTGATGACCCGGCTCGATGCCAGATCCGCCCCCAGCGGCTTCTCCAGCGCCAGCCGCACATTCGGCCCCGACAGCCCGGCGCGGTTCAGCCCGGCGATCGTCGCGCCGAACAGGCTGGGTGCGGTCGACAGGAAGATGGAAAGCCCGGTCTGCGCCGCCGGCCCCACAGCGTCCGCCAGCGCGAGGAACTGCTCGGGATCGGACGCATCGACAGACACATAGCGCAGACGATCGAGGAAACGCGTAACCGCCGCCTCGGGCCGGCGATCGGCATCGATCCAGCTATCAAGCGCCTTCGCCGCGACTGCACGGAACCCCGCATCGTCCAGGTCGCTGCGCGCCGTGCCGACGATCGTCAGCCCCTCCGGCAGCAATCCGTCCGCGTCCAGCCCGAACAGCGACGGCAACAGCATCCGCTGCGCCAGGTCGCCCGTCGCGCCGAACAGCAACAATGCGTCCGAGGGATGCTGCATTCTGGTCTCCTTCATATCCGCGACGACCCTTATCGGGTAAGATCGTTTCGCGCCAATCCCGTCGTCGCGCCCGGATTCCGGGCCTGTCGAATTCGCGCCGTCCTAGCCTGACGTTGACAACCTTGTCATCCATCATTCAAGTCGCGCGCGACAACCCCCGGCTGAAAAGTGCGCATCGACGCGCGCCGGTCGCATGGGGGACCGACGATCCGGGGAGTATGACGACGATGGCGATGGCACCGACGACGGCCGGCAGGGCCGACTCCGGCGATGGGGGCACATCCGCACCCGCCGAACTGCGCTGGTTCGTGTTCGCGCTCTTCTTCATCTTCGGGGGCATCACCAGCCTGAACGACGTCCTCATCCCCAAGCTGAAGGATCTGTTCGACCTTTCCTATGCGGAAGCGATGCTGGTGCAGTCCGCCTTCTTCGCCGCCTATTTCTTCATTTCCTTCCCAGCCGCCGCCATCGTCCGCCGCGCCGGCTATATGCGCACCGCTGCGATCGGCCTGCTGGTGATGACGGCGGGCTGCCTGCTGTTCGTGCCGGCGGCGAAGGCGGGTCTGTTCGTCACCTTCCTGCTCGCCCTGTTCGTGCTGGGGGCGGGCATCACCATCGTGCAGGTCGTTGCCAATCCGTTGATCTCCATGCTCGGTGCGCCGCAGACCGCATCCAGCCGCCTGACCTTCGCCCAGGCGTTCAATTCGCTCGGCACCACGCTCTTCCCGCATTTCGGTGCCATCCTGATCCTCGGTTCGCTGGCGACGGTGGATCCGAAGACGCTGTCGGACACCGCGCTCGCCGCCTACCGCGCTGCGGAAAGCAGCGTGATCGTCAACGCCTATCTCGGCATCGCCGCAGCACTGGTGGTGATCGCGCTGGTCGTCTGGCTGCGCCGTAACGCGCTGGTGGAACAGAAAGCCGAAGGCGGCGGCCTGCGCGCTGCCATCGGCCTGCTCCGGCGCCCGCGCTTCGCCTTCGGCACGCTCGGGATCTTTCTCTATGTGGGCGCGGAAGTCTCGGTCGGCAGCCTGATCGTCAACTATCTGATGCGCGCCGACACGCTCGGTCTGGCACAGGACGCCGCCGGCCAGCATGTCCCTTATTATTGGGGCGGCGCGATGATCGGCCGCTTCGTCGGCGCGGCACTGTTGCGCTATGTCTCGCCGGGCAAGGCGCTGGCGGGGGCCGCGACCTGCGTCCTCGCGCTGCTCGCCATCTCCGCCACCGCGACCGGCCTCGTTTCCGCATGGTCGCTGCTGGCGATCGGCCTGTTCAATTCGATCATGTTCCCGACCATCTTCTCGCTGGCCAGCGAACGGCTCGGCGTGCGCACGCCGGAAGGTTCGGGCCTGATCTGCATGGCGATCGTCGGAGGGGCGATCGTCCCGCCGCTGACCGGCCTTGCCGCCGATGCGATCGGCCTGAAGGGCGCGCTGCTCGTGCCGGCGCTCTGCTACGCGATCATCCTGGGCTTCGGCCTTTATGCGCGCCGTCCCGCACCGGCACTGGACGCGGACATGGTTTGACACGGAGCAGTTCGCGGCCTTGTCTGTTATAGGGCCGGCAGGCGTCCCGTTCGAGGACGCCTGCCCGTCTCAGGAGATAGTCATGACCGACCAAGCCCGTGCCGCCACCAACGCCATGTCGGATTCGATGAAGGCCGCGACCGACCAGATCAAGGCCGCCGGTGGCAAGGCCGCCGAAACCACGCAGGCGCTGAACGGCAAGATCCTCGATCAGGCCGAAACCAACGTCCGCGAAGCCTTCGCCGCGCTCCGCGCCGCCGCCTCCGCCACGTCGATGGGCGATATCCTGAAGGTTCAGGGCGACTATGTCCGCGAACAGGGCGCGCGCAACATGGCGCAGGCGAAGGAAATCGGTGAGATGATCGCCAATTTCGGCCGCAGCGCGATCGGCGACGTCAGCAAGGCTGCCGAGACCAACAGCGCGGTCTGATCTAGCCCTACGCCCCGGACCGGGCGGCATCGACGGCAAGGGCAACCGACATGATGCCGGGCTTTGCCGCGCGCCGTCCGGTCCGGGTGCAGCAATGCCCTATGGAGTGGGCACGAAAATCCTCACGCCCCCGCTACTATCAGAATGTCGCGGCTGCTCTGTGGGCCAATCAAACAGACTCCGAACGTCGCATCTAACGATCCCACTTGCATCGCCGGACAGGGTGACAATGCCGTCAGCGCATACGAAGTCGCGTCGCCGTCCAGAGGCTGTTGGCTTCCAAGCATAATGATCTTTGGTTCATGACCACGATTCCCGGTTCCGTTTGGTTCGAGCCTGTCGAGAACTCCGCGCAAGGTTCTCGACAGGCTCGAACCAAACGGCGTTGAGACCGTAGCGCAATTTTCAGTCGTCAGGCTTGTGGTAGATCCGTTCATTCCACCCGACATCGCGGACCGTGACACAGGCGCGGCGCGTGCTACCCGGACGTCCTTCGAGACGCTCAGCACGCAGTAAGGACGACGCCCTAGCGCCCCGCAACCGGCAGACGCAGCTTCACCGCCATACCCTGATCCGATCGGACCAGCAGAACTTCGCCGCCATGGGCGCGCGCAATGGATCGGGCGACGGCCAGACCCGGACCGGACGGACGGACCGTGCCCGCGCGTTCTGCCTTGCCGTGCAGGCCGGGGGCGAACGCCGCCGGTTCTGGGCGGCCGCTGTCCGTCACGGCCACCGTCGCGCCGTCGCTCTCCACCGCAAGCTGCAGCAGCACCGCCCCGCCCTGCCGCCGGCCATAGGCGATCAGATGGTCGAACAACCGGGCGATCGCGTCCGGATCGGCTTCCACCGGTGCGACGATCGATGCGTCCGCGGTCACCGGTTCGCCGGTCTCACTGGCCGTAGCCGCCGCCGCACGCACCATTTCGCCCAGGTCGATCCGGCGCAGCAATGTCGGGCTGCCGGCATCGTTCAGGAAAAGTTGCAACGCCGCGACCGCTTCCTCGATATCCGTCAAGTCGTCATGAAACGCCTCGCGGATCTGGCGCGGTGCATCGTCCAGCCCGGCGCGCAGCCGTTCCAGCGGCGCGCGCAATTCGTTGCGCAACGTGCCTGCAAAAGCCGACCGATCGCCCTCCAACCGCTGTGCGCGCATCTGCAACCGCGTCAGCGCGGCCAGTGCGGGCACCAATTCTGCCGGGATCCCGACGGATGGCATGACATAACCCGGCTCGCGCCCGCTTCGCTCGGCCGCGTCCGCAAACCGCATCAACGGCCGCGCCAGCATCAGCGCAAGCCCCCAGGCGATCGGCAATGTCAGCGCCAGCGCGACCAGAAACCACAGGATCATCCGTTGCTGCGTGGTGGACGGGAACGGTTCGGGCAAAGGCCGCACGATCGCCCAGCCGCCCCCGGGCAAACGCAACGCCGCGCGAAAGTCGCCGGAGATTTCCTGCACCGCGTCGGCAGCAGCGGGCTTTGCGACAGGTGCTGGCGAAGCCACGGGTGCGACGACCGGCGTTGCGACCGGTGCCGGCTCGACCGGATCGGCCTCTGCCGGACCGGCCACCGCGGGCGCACCCGTTTCCGCCGCAGGCGAGGGCGCAGGATTGGTGGCGGGCGTCGCTTCGGGCGCACGCCGTTGCTCGCTACGCGGTCGTTGTGTCTCCGCCGGACGGTTGGCCGGGCGTTCCGACGTGGCGCGTGGCCGGTCGACCGGGGCGGGCGTCTGGCGGACGGTAGGCGTTGCGGGTGCGGCAGGACGCGGCGCGGGCGTCACGACGACCGGCGGCGGCGGGGCCACCACCGTCACCGGCGGCGCGGCGGATGTTGGCGCGGCCCCATCCTGTGCGAAGGGCAAGAAGCCCGCCCGGATCGGCACCACACCCGCCAGCGCAGTCCGCGCGCTCGCCGGCCGCGTCTGCATGGGCGCGGCGATCAGCATACGGACATCCTCCGCCGGCACGCGCAGGATCGCCGCGATCTGCCGGCGCGCGCCCGGCGCCTCCAGCCATCGATCCCCCGCCGCCGGCGCGCCGACCGACACCGTGCGCAGCAGCGTCTCGTCCCCCGTACCGCGCAGCGCCGCCGCGATCGCATCGATCCGCACTGGCCGCGCCGCGCCCGGCGGCAGCAGCCCGGCCATGGCGATTACGACGGCGAACGCGATCAGCACCGACAGCATCAGCGCGATCAGAAAACGCGGCCTGATCGCGATTCGCGACAGGTTCGGCAGGGGAAGGAACCGGGTCATCCCACCCGCTATGCCACGACCGGTTCCCCCGCGTCACCGGTCTCGTGCAGTTCAAAGGTCGATCGTCGCCGGCAATCTCAACAGCACACGCAAACCCCCTGTTTCGGTTGCACATTCCAGCACCAGACTGCCCCCGTTCAGATCCGCCAGCCCGCGCGTGATCGAAAGGCCGAAACCATGCCCGTCGCCACGTTCGTCCAGCCGCCGGCCCGGCACCATCGCCTCCGCCATTGCCGCATCGGAAAGACCCGGCCCGTCATCGGTGATGGAAATCCGCACCAACGCATCATCGCGGACTGCCGCGACCTCCACCGCACCGCACGCATGACGCCACGCATTGTCGAGCAGATTACCCAGCATTTCATCGAGATCCTGCGCATCGACCGCGACTGCAAGATCGTCCGGCACTGCCATCCGCACGTCCAGATCCCGGTCCGCATGAACGCGCCGCAACACGCCGACTAGATCCGCGACCGGCTCGGCCAGCATGGTACGCACCCGAATCGCCGATCCCGGCGCGGAAGCGCGGGCGCGCCCCAGATGATGCCGCACCTGCCGATCGATTCGCCCGACCATTTCGCCCAGCGTCCCGTCCGGATCGCGCCCCGGTTCGGAAAGCCGCACAGCCAGCGCGGCCAGCGGCGTCTTCATGCCATGCGCCAGGTTCGCGACATGGCGGCGCGCATGATCCAGCCCGGCGGCATTCTGCGCGATCAGGGCGTTCAGTTCGGTCACCACGGGCGCAAGTTCGGCCGGCTGGTCCGCCGGCACGGTGGCGATCCGCCCCGCGCGCACCGCCGCCACCGCCTCTGCCAAGGTCCGCAACGGTCGCAGTCCCAGCCGCAACTGCACCAGCGTCGCCACCGCCAGCGCCGCACCCAATGCAGTCAGCGAGAGCAGCAACGGGATCATCGCGGCCCGCAACGGCCGATCCACCACCGCGCGTGGCCCGCCGGCCGTCACCGCCACCGGCCCTGCCGTCGTGGGCAGGATGACGCGCCGATAATGCACGCCGCCATGCCCCGCATCGCGGACCTCGCCGGCGCGCAGATGCGGCCCACCATCATCATCCCGCCGCCCCGGCGGGCGGGGCGGACCGCGATCGTCGATCAGCATTGCCGGCATCACGCCGGCTCCGCTGGTGCGAACCACGCCGCCCGGTCCGTCGATCCGCCAGACCCAGCCCGATCCCGCCACGCCGAAGGGCGGCAGATCGATCGCGCGCGCCGCATCCACCGTGCCATCCGCCCGCACCGCGCGCGCCAGCACCAGCACCTGTGCGTCCAGCCGCTGGTCCATCCCCGTCATCACGAAGCGTTCCAGCACATGGCCGATCGCAAAGCCCGCAAAGGCGAGCGCCGCCAGCGTCGACACCGCCGCGATCGCCAGCAACCGGCCGAACAGCGATCGCGGCAACAGCCTCATGTCGCGTCCGCCGTGAGCCGATAGCCGCGTCCGCGCACCGTCTCGATCATCTCCGCACCGATCTTGCGCCGCAGCCGCCCGATAATGACCTCGATTGAATTGGAATCGACATCGGCGTCGCCCTCATAGACCCGCTCGATCAGGTCCGCGCGCCCGACCACCACTTCCTTGCGCAACATCAATGTGGAGAGCACGCGCCATTCGAACGCGGTCAGCTTCAGCGGCAATCCGTCGCGTTCGAACGTCCCGATCTGCGCATCGAACAGGATCGGCCCGCAGGCAATCCGCGCCGATGCATGGCCCGCCGCCCGCCGCACCAGCGCGCGCAGCCGCATCACCAGTTCCTCGGTCCGGAACGGCTTGACCAGATAATCGTCCGCGCCCGCCTTGAACCCTTCCACCTTTTCCGACCACCCATCGCGCGCCGTCAGGATCAGCACCGGCAGGTCGCGCCCGCCGCCCCGCCAGTCGCGCAGCACGGAAATCCCGTCCCGCTTCGGCAGGCCGAGATCGAGCACCGCGACGTCATAGCGCTCCGTCGATCCCAGATGCCCGCCATCCTCGCCATCGCGCGCGACATCGACCGCAAAGGATTCCGCCCGCAGCGCGCGGGCGATGCCGTCGGCCAGCGCCGCGTCATCCTCGACCAACAACACCCGCATCCTCATTCCTTCCGCCCGCGCACGCCATGGCCGGCATATGGCCCGTCGCTAAACCCAATCTGAACGGCGCGGTTCAGCCTGGGTGGAACCCGAATCACTAGAAGGACGCAACACCCACCACAGACAAGGAACCTCTTCATGGCCAACATCTTCTCCGCCCGACCGCTCGGCCGCCGCGGCACCACCGCCCTCGCGGCGATCGGCCTGCTGATCGCGGGCGGCGGGGCCGGCGCGGTCACGGTGGCGATGACCCGCCCGACCGCCACGATGGCCCCCGCCACCCCGGTCGCGATCCGCACATTGTCGCAAGACGGCATCGCCACCATTCGCGGCCGCATCGCCGAGGTTTACGGCAATCACTTCATCCTGGCGGACGGCAGCGGCCGCGCGCTGGTCGATGCCGGGCGCGAGGGCGAAGGCCGGTTCGTGGTCGGACAACCGCTGACGGTGCAGGGCCGTTATGAAGACGGCTTCATCCATGCCGCCTTCCTGGTGGACGGCGCAGGCAAGGTGACGCAGGTCGGCCCGATGGGTGGCCCGCCGCATGACCGGCATGGACCGGACGACCGTCGCGGCCCCCATGGCCCCGGCCCGCGCGACCGCATGGACCGCGACGGCCCCGACGGCGACCGTGCCCCGCCGCCGCCGCCGCCCGCACCAGCGACCGGAACGGTCGCCGGTGCGACAGCGGCGCAACCTGTCACGACAGCCCCCGCAAATCCGGGCTGAACCCGTTCCGACCGGCCCGATCCCACAATCGCGCCGGTCCTATTCTCCCGCTGAACTTTCCCGACAGCGGCATGTTCAGCATGCCGAACGACGATCCGGAGCATCTCCATGGCCACCCTGTCCCATGCCGCCTCCGGTCGCGGTCGCGCGCCACCGTCCACGGGCGACGGCACCGGCCGGTCGCTCGACTGGCTGAACTTCTTTCTGGCCGATGTCCGCGATGGCCTCGGCCCCTATCTCGCAATCTATCTGATCGCAGTGCGCGGCCCGACACATGGCTGGAACGAGGCGACGGCGGGGCTGGTCATCACGATTGCCGGCATCGTCGGCCTGCTGGCGCAGACACCGGCCGGCGGGCTGATCGACCGCAGCCGGAACAAGCCCCGGATCGTCATTCTCGCGGCCTTGCTGGTCACGGCAAGCTGCCTTGCCTTGCCCTTCGTCTCGGGCTTCGCGATGGTCGCGGCGACGCAGTCCGTCGCCGCGGTCGCCGGCGCGGTGTTCGCGCCCGCCATCTCCGCCATCACGCTCGGGCTGGTCGGACCGAAGCTCTTCGCCCCGCGCGTCGGCCGGAACGAGGCGTTCAACCATGCCGGCAATGCCGTCTCCGCCGGACTGGCCGGGCTGCTCGCGTGGAAATTCGGTCCCGTCGTGGTCTTCTGGCTGATGGGGCTGCTCGCCGCCGCCAGCATCCTTGCCGCCCGGCGCATCCCCAATGACCGGATCGACAATGCCCGCGCGCGCGGTCTCGATTGCGAACCGGACGAGGATTGCACCACGGACAGTCCGTGGCAGGCGCTGGTCCAGAACCGCCCGCTGCTGCTGTTCGCCGTCATCTGCTTCACCTTCCACCTCGCCAATGCCGCGATGCTGACCTCCGTCGGACAGTTGCTCGCGCGCACGGCGGGCAAGGGCATGGCCACCTCGCTCACCGCCGCCTGCATCGTCGCGGCGCAGCTCGTCATGGTTCCGGTCGCGATGATCGTGGGCAAGAAAGTCGATGACTGGGGGCGGAAACCGATCTTCCTCGCGGCCTTCGCGGTCCTCGCCTTGCGCGGCATACTCTACACCCTGTCCGACGATCCCTGGTGGCTGGTCGGCGTGCAAACGCTCGACGGAATCGGCGCCGGCATTTTCGGCGCGCTGTTCCCCGTGATCGTCGCGGATTTGACCGAGGGCAGCGGCCGGTTCAATGTCTCGCAGGGTGCCGTCGCCACCGCGCAGGGCCTCGGGGCCGCGCTCAGCGCAACGATCGCAGGCACGATCATCGTCCGTTTCGGCTATAGCGCGAACTTCCTGATGTTGGCCGCGATTGCCGGGGTCGGTCTGTCCCTCTATCTGTTCTTCATGCCCGAAACCCGGGGCCATCACGAAAAGGCACTTATTCAATGAAGCAGCTCGTCGCATTCGATCTGGATGGCACCCTTGCCGAGAGCAAGCAGGCGATCGATGCCGAAATGGGCGCGCTTCTGGCCCGTCTGACCCGCGCGGCGCATGTCGCGGTCATCTCCGGTGGCGACTGGCCGCAATTCGAAGCGCAGTTGATCGGCAACCTGCCGGCCGAAGCGGATCTGTCGCGCCTGCTCGCCATGCCGACCTCGGGCACGAAGCTGTACCGCAACGAAGGCACCGGCTGGACGCAAATCTATGCCGACAATTTCTCGGCTGAAGAACGCGACACGATCATCGCCGCGCTGGACAAGGCCATCGTCGAGGCAGGTTTGCAGGATGATCCCGCCTGGGGCGAGAAGATCGAGGATCGCGGGAGCCAAATCACCTTCTCCGCGCTCGGTCAGGAAGCACCGCTGGATGCCAAGCACGCCTGGGATCCCGACTTCGCCAAGCGCAAGAAGATGCAGGCGATCCTCGAACCGGTTCTGCCCGAATTCACCGTGCGCACCGGCGGATCGACCTCGCTCGACATCACGCGCAAGGGCATCGACAAGGCCTATGGCATCAAGCGCCTGTCGGAAATCAGCGGCATCGCGACGACCGACATGATCTTCATGGGCGACGCCATTTATCCGGGTGGCAACGATTATGCCGTACGCGCGGCGGGCGTGGATTCGGTCGCCATCCGGGACGTGACCGAAACCAAGCGCGTCATCGAAGGCATTCTCTACTGCCTCGAAACGCAGGGCTGACGCGTATGTCCCCGGCCGAACCGCATTTCTACGAGCCTTCGGCCGGGCATCGCCTGCGCCACGATCCGTTCAAGGCGATCGTGGCGCCGCGCCCGATCGGCTGGATCTCTACGGTCGACGCAGATGGCGGCTTCAACCTCGCACCCTACAGCTATTTCAACGCGGTGTGCGACAAGCCGCCGATGATCCTCTTCTCCAGCAGCGGGCGCAAGGATACGCTGCGCAATGCGCAGGCGACCGGCTGCTTCGTCTGGAACCTCGCCACCCGCGCGCTGGCGGAGCGCATGAACGCCACGTCCGCCCCCGTCTCCGCCGATGTCGACGAATTCGCGCTGGCCGGCCTGACCCCCGTCGCCAGCCGCCTCGTCACTGCACCGCGCGTCGCGGAAACGCCGGCCGCGCTGGAATGCCGGGTGGTGCAGATCGTCGAGTTGAAGGATCTGGACGGCGCATCGGCCGATCATTGGATGGTCGTCGGGCAGGTCGTCGGCGTCCATCTCGACCCCGCCTATCTCCGCGACGGCCTGTTCGACACCGCCGCCGCCCAACCGATCATGCGCGCCGGCTATCGCGGCGACTATGCCGGGATCGACGCGGGTTCGATGTTCGAGATGATCCGGCCGGGCTGAGCATCCCTCCCTCTCGTTCCCGGTCGTTTTGAACCCGCTGGAGAACGTCGACCCAGTCATCTTCAAACGCTTCCGTTCATGCTGAGCAGCGGCCGAGTAGTCCCGCAGGGACGTACCGAGGACGCGTATCGAAGCACCGCGCACGCCCTTCGATACGAGCCTTCGACAAGCTCAGTCTCTACTCAGGATGAACGGAAAGATGTATCAGGCGGTTTAGGAGGAAGCTCACCCGATAGCCTCCAGCGCCGCATCGCTCCGCGCCAGCGCCACCAGCCGCACGCCCGCCGCCGCCGCCCGCGCCACCGCCAGGCTGGTCGGGGCGGAAATCGTGACCAGCAGCGGGCAATCCGCCAGCGCCGCCTTCTCCACCAACTCATAGGAACAGCGCGCCGACAGCAAGGCGAACCCGCCATCCCAGCTTATGCCCGCGCGGAGCATCGCGCCGATCAGCTTGTCGAACGCATTATGCCGGCCGACATCCTCGCGCACCAGCCGGATCGTCCCGTCCGCCGCGCATGCCGCCGCCGCATGGACCGCACCGGTGGCGGCATTCAAGGGCTGCCAGTCGCGCAACGCCGCGAGCGCGCGGAAAATGGCGGCATCCTCCACCGCCTCTCGCGCCGTCACCACCGGCAGGGGACGCAGCGCCTGCGCCAGATTTTCGATGCCGCACAGCCCGCAACTGCTTTCCGAAACCCGGTGCCGCACGCGCTCCACCACCCGCTCCAGCCGTTCGGGAATCACCGTCACGCGCAGGACCGTCCCGGCCGCTGCCGCATGGACATCGACATCGATGATATCGGCAGCCCCGTCGATCAACCGCTCCGCCGCGCAGAATCCATACGCAAAATCATCGAGCGCTTCGGGCGTCGCCATCATCACCGCATAGCCCAGACCGTTCACCTCGATCGCGACAGGCGCTTCGACCGCGAGCGTCCGCACCAGATCGGAGCGCACGCCCTCCGGGGTCAGGCGGCGAAAAGCGGCGGTCATCGTCGCTGCGGTCGGGTCTGATATCGTCGTCACCGGCCCGTCCATCATCAACACCCGGAAATTCGCAGATCGGAATGGGTCCGAAAGGATCGCGGCGCGTTACGCGCCATGATGACCGATCAATCCTTGCCTCGCAAAGCCGTCCTGATCGTCAACGCACGGTCGCGCAAGGGCCGGAAAATGTTTCGCCGCGCGTTTCGCGGGTTGAAGGCGGCAGGGATCGACATCACCCGCTCCCATGCGGTGCGCGATCCGGACAAGCTGAAAGTCCATGTCTGCGAAGCGGTTGCGGACGGCGCGCCGATGGTCATCGTCGGCGGTGGCGACGGATCGCTATCATCCTCGGTCGATCATCTGGTCGGCCATGATACCGTCTTCGCGCTGTTGCCGCTCGGCACGGCGAACAGCTTCGCGCGCACGCTCGGCATCCCGCTCGATCTGGAAGGCGCGATCAACGTCATCGCCACGGGCAAGCGCCGCCGGATCGATCTCGGCATGATCGATGATGATTATTACGCCAATTGCGCCACATTGGGCATCGCGCCGCTGATCGCCGAAACCGTGCCGCACGGGCTGAAACGCGTGCTCGGTCGTCCCGGCTATCTGGCATGGGCGCTGTATCAGATGACGCGCTTCAAACCTTTCCGCCTCACGGTCGGCGAAGGCGCGAATGCCGAAACGCTCGATGCGCTGGAGGTCCGCGTGGCGAACGGCAATTATCATGGCGGGTCCGAACTGGTCGACAGCGCTTCAGTCGATTCAGGCGAGATCGTCGTGCAGGTCGTCACCGGTCGCGCGCGCAGTTGGCTCGCCTGGAGCTGGATCGCCAGCATCCTCCGCCTCGATGCGCGCAAGGGCACGATGCGCGAATTTCATGGTCGCGAAATCCGCATCGCCACGGATCGACCGATGCCGGTGTCGATCGACGGCGAACTGCTGGCCACCACGCCGTTCACGGCGCGGATCGCCAAGGCCGTGATCGAGGTCGCCGTTCCGGCCTGACCGGACCGGTCTCGAATATCCGGAACAGCACGAACAACGGGCGGAAAACCTACCCCGTCGGGCAATCCCGCCCCGCCGGCTCGCCATCGGCCAGCGTGGCATGGGGCGCGACCACGGGCGTCAGCATCGCCCCCCGCCGCCAGCTTCCCCGCCAATAATAGCCGATCGCCAGCGCCAGCGACACGGCGGAGCCGACCGGGAAGCTCCACCACAGCGCATCGACACCCAGCACCGGCACCAGCGCATAAGCGAAGCCCAGCCGCACCGGCAGCATCGTTCCCGCCAGGATGAGCAAGGGCGCCATCACCGCGCCATTGGCGCGCACCGTCGAGAACAGCACCATCGTCACGCCGAACATCATGAAGCTCCACCCGACGATCAGATGGATATGCGCCGCCACCGCGATCGCCGGACTGCCCTGCGTCAGGAACAGCCCCAGCACCGCCCGGTCCACCCATGTCGTCACCAGCACCATGCCTCCCGTCAGGAACAGGTTGATGACGACCCCGGCGCGCGTGATCGATCCGATCCGGTCCCACCGCCCGGCCCCGATATTCTGCGCCGCCATCGCGCTGACCGCCGCGCCCACCGCCATCGCGGGCATCTGGATATAGGTCCAGATCTGCAACGCCACGCCGTAAGCCGCGGTCGTCACCAGTCCCTGCCGGTTGACCAGCCCGATCGACGCCAACCCGGAAATCGACACCACCAGCATCTGCAACCCCAGCGGCGTGCCCTTGGCGAGGATCGTCCGCAGCAGCGCAGCATCGGGGATCAGATAGCGCCATTCCGACCCGCGCAACCGGATCGGCAGGTCACGCGCATAGATCGTCACCAGCAAGGCGGTGAGGCCGACCTGCCCGGCGATCAGCGACGCCAGCGCCGAACCGGCGATGCCCAGCGCGGGGATTGGCCCCCAGCCCGCGATCAGGATCGGGTTCAGACCGCTATCGAGCACCGCCGACAGCGCCATGAACCATAAGGGCGTCATCGAATCCCCCGTCCCGCGCAGGCCCATCATCAGCAGCACCGTCAGGAACGCCGCCGGCATCGACAGGAACACCACGCGCAGATAGGTCAGCGCCAGATGCTGCACGGCAGGCAGTGTTGCCAGCAATTTCAGCAAGATCGGCGCGAAGATCCAGCCAAGCGTCGCGATCACGCAGGCCCCGCCCACCAGCAGCCCGATCGCCGTTCCCAGCGACCGCCGCGCCGTATCGACATCACCCCGCCCGATCGCCTGCCCGACGAGGATGGTGGCGGCCATGCCGAAACCGAACACGCCCGCATACATCAGGAACATGATGAGGTTGGCGTTGGACGTCGCCGCCAGCGCACCTTCCCCCAGATAACGCCCTACCCAGATCGCGTTGATCGATCCGTTGAGCGATTGCAGGATGTTCGATCCAAGCGTGGGCAGCGCGAACAACAGCAAAGTCGGCGCGATCGCACCACTGGTCAGATCCCGTCCGCCACGCTTGATCGGGCGAACCCCGGCGGATGCCATATGCTGCTCTTTCGCTCGGGGTGGATCAGGTGGTGTCGTCAGTGATCGACTCTATCAAACCATGAAAACGTCGTGCGCTCGCCTTCCAGAGGCTCGGATCATGGGAAACGGGCGGCGTAGACCGCCCGCTTCCCGCTCAGCCCAGCCGCGCCAGCGCCGCCAACAGCCGCGCCGCTTCCGCCGATCGCGCCGCATGGTCGTCGCGCGCCTTCGCCACCGCATCGGGCTTGGCGCGCTCGACGAAGGCCGGGCTTTCCAGCCTCTTGCCCAGCGCGTCACGCTCCTTCTCCGCCACCGCGATTCCCTTGGTCAGCCGGGCGCGCTCCGCATCCAGATCGATCACGCCGTCCAGCGGCAGCACGAAGGTGGCCTCGTCGACCACCACCTGCGCCGCACCGCCCGTCGCCGCATCGAAGGACACCGACTCGATCCGCGCCAGCCGCGACAGCACCGCCGCCTGCGCCTGCAACCGCGCCTTGGTCAGGTCCGACGAATCGCGCACATGCGCGACCAGCTTCGCCCCCGGCGGCACGTTCAGTTCCGCCCGCGCCGCGCGAACTTCGCCGATCAGCCGGATCGTCCAGTCGATTTCCTGCGCCGCCGCCGGATCCATTGCGCGCGCATCCGCCATCGGCCATGCCGACACGATCAGATCATGGTCGCGCGGCGCGAGCGCGTGCCACAATTCCTCGGTGATGAACGGCATGAACGGATGCAGCATCACGAGGATCTGGTCGAGCACCCAGCCCGCCACCGCGCGCGTCTCCGCCGCACCGCAGGCATCGGCTTCCGCCGCCAGCGCCGGCTTGATGAGTTCCAGATACCAGTCGCAATAGGTCGCCCAGACGAACTGGTAGATCCCATTCGCCGCCTCGTCGAACCGCAGATCGGCCAGCGCCAGATCCAGCGCCTGCACCGTCTTCACCGTCTCCGCCAGGATCCACCGATTAACCGCCAGATCCGCCCCGGGCGGTTCCAGCGCGGTCGATCCGCCGATGCCGTTGGATTGCGCGAAGCGGGCCGCGTTCCACAGCTTGGTCGCGAAGTTGCGATACCCCTCGACGCGCCGCTCATCCAGCTTGATGTCGCGCCCCTGGCTCTCCATCGCCGCCATGGTGAAGCGCAGCGCATCCGCGCCATAGCGATCGATCAGGCCAAGCGGATCGACCGTATTGCCCTTGGACTTGGACATTTTCGATCCGTCCGGCGCGCGCACCAGCCCATGGAGGTAGAGCGTGCGGAACGGCACCTCGTCCATGAATTGCAGCCCCTGCATGATCATGCGCGCATCCCAGAAAAACAGGATGTCGAAGCCGGAAATCAGCACGTCATTGGGATAATGCTTCGCCAGCTTCGCCCGCGCGGCGTCGCTGTCTTCCGGCCAGCCGAGCGTCCCGAACGGCCACAGCGCGGACGAGAACCATGTGTCGAGCACATCCTCATCCTGCGTCAGCACGCGATCGTCGCCGGCCTGACGCCGCGCGCCTGCCTCATCCTCCGCGACGAAGGCATTGCCGTCCGCGTCGAACCACGCCGGGATCCGGTGTCCCCACCATAATTGCCGCGACACGCACCAGGGCTGGATATTGTCGAGCCAGTTATAATAGGTTTTGGTCCAGCTTTCCGGCACCACCTTGATCGCGCCCGAACGCACCGCCTCGATCGCCGGACCGGCCAGCGTCTTGGCGTCGACATACCATTGGTCGGTCAGCCAGGGTTCGATCACCACGCCGGACCGATCGCCGAACGGCGTCTGGATCACGCGGTCCTCGATCCGGTCGAGCAGCCCCGCTTCCTCCAGCGCCGCGACCACCGCGACGCGCGCATCCTTCACCGACAGACCCAGATAGGCATCCGGGATCAGCCCGTCCGCCACCTGCACCACATGCGCCTTCGCATCGAGCATGTTGAGCATGTCGCCCGCGGCGAAACCCGCACGCCGGCCGACCTCGAAATCGTTGAAGTCATGCCCCGGCGTGATCTTCACCGCGCCGGACCCCAGTTCGGGATCGGCATGTTCGTCCGCCACGATCGGGATGGACCGCCCGCTGATCGGCAGGATGACGCGCTTGCCGACCAGCGCCGCATAGCGTTCGTCGGTCGGGTGCACCGCCACCGCCATGTCGGCCAGCAGCGTTTCGGGCCGCGTCGTCGCGACTGCGATATGGCCCGATCCATCCTCCAGCGTGTAGCGCAGATGGTAGAATTTGCCCTGCACCTCGCGCGTCTCGACTTCGAGATCGGAGATGGCGGTGCCCAGCCCCGGATCCCAGTTCACGAGCCTTTTATCGCGGTAGATCAGGCCCTTGGAATGCAGATCGACGAAGACTTTCAGGACCGCGCGCGAAAAGCCCGGATCCATGGTGAAGCGTTCATTCGCCCAGTCGCAGGATGCGCCCAGCCGGCGAAGCTGCCCGGTGATCGTGCCGCCACTCTCTTCCTTCCACGCCCACACCCGCTCAACAAATTGTTCGCGGGTCAGGTCGGTGCGCTTCTCGCCCGCGGCATTCATCTGCCGTTCGACCACCATCTGCGTCGCGATGCCGGCATGATCGGTGCCGACCACCCACAAAGCATCCTTGCCCTTCAACCGCGCATGGCGGACGAGGATGTCCTGCAACGTATTGTCGAGCGCATGGCCGATATGCAGCGATCCCGTCACGTTGGGCGGCGGGATGACGATCGTGAACGGCTCGGCATCGGGGCGATCGGGCCGGAACCCGTTCGTCGCTTCCCAGTGCGGATACCAGCGCGCTTCGATCGCGGCGGGGTCGAATGTCTTGTCGATCGTCATGCCCCTGCCTTAGCGGGACGGATGCCGTCTTCAAAGCCCCTGAGGTGCGGCAGACGCACGGGATAATCCAAGTCGCTCCGTCCATCCCGAGCGCAGTCGAGGGGCCGACCGAGCGAAGCCGAGGTCTCCGACATCGACCTTCTCGACTACGCTCGAAGAGATCCCTCGACTGCGCTCGGGATAGACGGTTCTCACGAAGGATACTGTCGAAGCGATGTTACCCCGCCTTCCCCGTAATCCGCGCAATCTCCCGCGCCACCAGCGTCTCGACGATCGTCGGCAACCGCGCGTCCAGCCATTCCTTCAGCATCGGACGCAGCAATTCGCGCACCACGCCCTCCAGCGTGTTGTCCGACTGCCCCGCACCGCGCACCACCAAAGAGGACAACACGTCCAGCGACTGCTTGCTGGCGACCACGGCATCGGGCGACACCAAGGGCGGCGCCGGTTCGGTCAGTTCGAGAATATCGGCCGGGACTGGATCGGGCGTGCTGTCCGGCACCGCCGTCTCGGCCGGGGCGCGACGCGGGCGGGCCGCGGCCACCGCCGCGCCGTCCTCGGCGATGATGCGCTTGATGGAAGCCAATATGTCTTCCATCGACGGCTCCTGGCGTGCGTCCCCCATATCGTGACTATCGCCTATTTTGAGGGCATTGTCACCGGCCTTGCAACGGGTTGCGCCGGGATGTCGCGCGACGCTGCCGGGACGGCGGGGCCGGACGCGCTTTGCGGCAACACCACCTTGGTCGGCGAGGGCAGACCGGCGGTCGATACCGCGACCGGCACGACCTTGCCGCCATCCGCCCAGTCGCTGATGCTGTTGCGCGCGCGGCGATAATTGATCGTCGGATCATAGAGCGGCCCGCCGTCCAGCCCCAGGCTACGCGCTTCCGCCCGGCCCAGTGCGGCCAGCAGCGCGAAACCCGCGACATAGGCGTCGCGCCGCGCGGTCACCAACTGCACGCGCACGTTCAGCAATTCCTGTTCGGCGTTCAGCACGTCCAGCACGTTGCGCGTGCCGACGCTGTTTTCCGCGCGCACGCCTTCCAGCGCCAGTTCGTTTGCCTGCACCGCCCGTTCGGACGAGGCGATCACGCCCAGCGCCGCCGAATACAGCGAATAGGTCGCCCGCGCATCGGCCACCACCGATCGCTCGACCAGCGCGACGCGCTCGATCGCCTGGCTCGACAGCGCCTTCGCCTGCCGGACGCGCGCCGCCGGCAACCCGCCCTGATAGAGTGGCAAACTCAGCTGGATCCCAACCGTGCCCGTCGTCTGCGATTGCCGCGCGGGGACGAAGGTCGTCGTCTCGCCCGATCCGGCGAACGTCCCCGGATTGGACCCGAGATAGTCATTATAACCGCCCTGCGCGAAGCCCGACAACGTCGGCAGGCGCGCCGCCTTGGCGGTGCGGATGTCATAACCCGCCGCCCGCGCCGCGGCGCGCGCCGCCGCCAGATCCGGATTATTCTCGATCGCGACATCGGATGCCGCGGCCGCGCTGTCGGGGAAGCGGGGCAAGGGGGGCGGCGGTTCCAGCGCGTCGGGCGTCGCCCCGACGATGCTCAGATAATTTTCGCGACTCGAATCGAGCTGCGCCAGCGCCGATTGCAACTGGCTCTGCGCGATCGAAAGCCGCGCCTGCGACTGTGCGACATCGGTGCGCGTCAGATCGCCGACCTGAAACCGGTCGCCCGCCGCCTGCACGTTGGTTTCCAGCACGCGGACATTGCCACGATTCAGCTCCACGATCGATAGATCGCGGATCACGTCCATATAGGCGCCTACCGCCTGCACGAAGGTGTTGGCTTCGGTCGAGCGCAACTGCGCCCGCCCCGAGTCGACCCGCGCATCGGCGGCACGGATCGAGCTCCGCACGCCACCGCCTTGATAAAGGGGGACATTCGCATTCAGCGCCGCCGCCGCATTGCGGTGCGGCTGGAAGCGCGATCCAATGCCGCGCAGCAGGAACTCGCTATAAGTGCCGGTCGCGCTCGCCCCCGGCCGTCCCTGCGACTTGGCGATCGCTACCCCTTCGTCGGTGGCACGCTGGCCGGCGCGCGCGCCGGTCAGCGTCGGGTTGCCGCGATAGGTCTGGATCAGGGCATCGCGCAGCGTGGCGCCATCAGCCGGAAGCGCCGGCAGGCACAGGATCGCCGCCGTCGTCGCCAACCCATAGGCCTTGGTCGTCACACGCATACGCACCCCGTTCCCCCGTCGACCGCCATGGTCAGAAGATAAATTCCGGTGCCGGCGCAAAGCCCGGCAGGCTCACCGCTTCGGCATCGAGAATGGTCACCAGTCCGAACCCGTCGCCCGCGCGCCGGCCGATCGCCAGCCGCGTCACGCCGCGTTCCACCAGACCCGTCGCCAACCGGCCGCCATCGACGAGTTGATCGCTGATCGCCTTCGGCACGGTTTCCACCGCCCCGTCGATCAGGATCAGGTCATAAGGCGCGTTCTCCGCCCAACCCGCGGCCAGCGGACCGGACACATAGCGCACGCCCGGCGTCTCGACCGGGACCAGCGCGGCATCCTCTTCCAGCGCGGTCACCGAAGCGACCAGCCCGGAGAGCAAGGCGGCGGCATAGCCGGTGGCCGAACCGATCACGAGCACCCGGTCCGTCGCCGTCGGGCGCGCTTCCGCCAGCAGGCGCGCGGTCGCCAGCGGTGCATTGAGCGCACGCCCGCCACCCAGCGGCACCGGCCGGTCGATATAGGCCGCGACCTGCGCCTCGGCCGGCACGAACCGCTCGCGCGGGACCGCCGACAGCGCCGCGATCAGCCGCGGATCATTGACGTTATTCGTGCGCAACTGGCTGTCTACCATGGCACGGCGCATCTGGTCGAAATCTTGATGGGTCACGGTTAACCTCGTCGCACGACTGTATTGAATAGGCAACACAGCTTGCCGCCCGTTGGTCGTCTATCCTGTCGCTTTCGTCGCGCCAAGCTTCATGCGACGATAAGGTTAACGGCGAGTGAAGATCGTCGCGCCGGCAAGGGCCGAATGGTCCGTCCGCCTCAGGTAAAAATCGCGCACTTGGGGGAACTTTCCCCGGCTGCGGCCCTTTGCCTTGCTGTGGGTCGCCGTGTCGGCCCGGGGACAAGGGGAAATCGAGGACGTGCAGCGCGCCGATCGGCATCGCATATCCGCCGCACATGGCGTCCTGCCATGCTGAACCTGCTTCTCGTGGCCTTCCTCGCCAGCATCGCGGTTCCGCAACTGGCGCGCGTCATGGGGCGCGGAGTCGGCTTCGTCGTCATGCTGGTCCCCTTCGGCCTGCTGCTTGCGTTCCTGATGATGGTGCCGGCGGTCGAACGCGGCTGGGTCGTCGGCGCGGGCGTGGCCTGGGCGCCGGCGCTGGGCGTCGATTTCACGCTTCGGCTCGACGGTTTCTCCTTCCTTTTCTGCCTGTTGATTACCGCGATCGGCGGTCTCGTCGTGATCTATGCGGGTGGTTACCTGACCAACAAGTCGCGGGCGGACCGCGCACGATTCTTCACGCTGCTGCTCCTCTTCATGACCGCCATGATCGGCGCGGTGCTCGCCGAAAACCTGATCGTCATGGTGCTGTTCTGGGAAGCGACCAGCATCCTGTCCTTCCTGCTGATCGGCTTCGACAATCGCAGCCTCCGTTCCCGCCGCGCCGCGATCATGGCGTTTCAGGTGACGGCGGGCGGCGGTCTGGCGCTGGTCGCGTCGGTCATGCTCATCGGGCATGTGCTGGGCAGCTATTCGATGGCCGTGGCGATCGCGCGCGGCGGCGAGATCGTCGCCAGCCCGTGGGGCGTGCCGATCCTGATCGGCATCCTGCTCGCCGCCTTCACCAAATCCGCGCAATTCCCCTTTCACTTCTGGTTGCCCAACGCGATGCAGGCCCCCACCCCCGCATCCGCCTATCTCCATTCGGCGACGATGGTGAAGCTCGGCATCTATCTGCTCGCCCGCTTCGAGCCGGTCATCGCCCAGACCAGTTGGGGGCGGAATACGCTCATCACCGTCGCCTGCATCACCATGCTCGTCTCGGCGATCCAGGCGCTGCGGGCGGAGGGCTTCAAATCCGCGCTGGCCTATTCGACGATCGCTTCCCTCGGCATCCTCGTCCTGCTGGTCGGGCTGGACGGTCCCGCCGCCAGTGTCGCGATGATCGGCTTCCTGCTCGCCCATGCGCTCTACAAGGCAGCCCTGTTCTTCTGCGCCGGCTCGGTCCTGCATGTGACGGGATCGCAATCGCTGCGGTCGCTGGGTGGCCTGCGCCGTTTCCTGCCGCTGACGACGGTCGCCTGTGTCGGGGCCAGCCTGTCCATGGCCGGCATCCCGCCCTTTCTCGGCTTCATCTCGAAGGAATTTCTGTTCGAAGCGCAGCTTGAGAGCAGTTGGGAACTGGTGCCGCTGTCGATCGCGGTGCTGGTCAACGCCGTGATGGTCGGCGTGGCGGCGGTCATCACGCTCCGCCCCTTCTTCCTCGGCAGCGGCAAGGTCGAATCGGTCAAGGAACGCGAAACCGTCTCTTTGGTCGCACCGCCGCTGATCCTCGCCTTCGCCGGGCTGGTCATCAGCCTCGAACCCGAATGGATCACGCGCGTCGCGGTGCGGCCGGCGGTGGCGGCGGTCTATGGCGGCGCGGTCGATGTCGATATCCAGGTCTGGCACGGCCTGACGCCGATGCTCGCGCTCAGCGCCGTCGTGGTCACCATCGGCGCGCTGATCGCGCGTTTCTGGAAACGCATCCACATCGGGCTGCGCGGCATGGACGGGATCGACCGGCTGGCGCTGGAACGGCTGTGGGAACGGGGCCTGCGCACACTACTGCGAGGTTCGGGGGGGCTGACACGGCGCGTGCAGCATGGCGATCTGCGTCGCTACCTGCGCGGGGTGATCATCGCCTGCGTCGTCATCGCCACCTTCGCGCTGGTCGTGGCGGGCGATCCGGTCCGCATCCCCGCACCCGAACCCATCCGGCTGGCCGAAGCGCTGGTCGCGCTGGTCGGCATAAGCGGGGCCTTGGCCGCCACCCGTGCGCGCTCGCTATTGGCAGGCATGGTCGCCACGGGGCTGACCGGTTTCTCGATCGCGATCACCTTCATGATGAACGGCGCGCCCGATCTTGCGCTGACGCAGTTCACGGTGGAGGCTTTGCTGGTCGTCCTGCTGACTGCGTTGCTGCTCGCCGTCCCGCTCGCCGCGCCCCCGCTGCGGACGGTGCGCGCGCGGTGGGGCGACGCACTAGTCGCCACCGGCTTCGCCGCCATCCTGTTCGTTGGGATGCTGGATATGGCGGCGGACAGCAACGCCACCGCCGCGTCCGATTTCTACGGGCGAATGAGCTATGTCGCCGCCTATGGCCATAATGTCGTCAACGTCATCCTCGTCGATTTCCGCGCGTTCGACACGCTCGGTGAAACGAGCGTGATCGCGGTGGCGGCGTTGCTGGCGGCATCGCTGCTCCTCGGCCGCAACGATCGCTCCGGCAATGTCCCCGGCACGCCGTCCGTTCATTTCGGCTTCGCGTCGGCGAGCGGCCCGCTCTTCTGGCTGATGCTCGCCGCCTCCATCGTCATATTATGGCGCGGACATGACCAGCCGGGCGGCGGCTTCGTCGGCGGGCTGGCGGCGGCGCTGGCCTTTGCGGTCCTGTCGCTCGCCCGCGGTGTCGCGGCGGCGGAAGCGGCGTTGCGTGTCCGGCCGACGACCCTGGTCGGCACCGGGCTGGCGCTCGCCTTGCTCGGCGGCCTGCCGGGCATGGTAGGTGGCAAGCCCTATCTGACGCATCTCTGGTGGGAACCGGGCGGCATCCTGCCCAAACTCAGCACGACCATGATCTTCGATCTCGGCGTCTATCTGGTCGTGCTGGGCGCGGTGCTGGCCTTCCTCTTCGGGTTGCAGCGAAAGGCAGCGGCATGACGATCCTCTATGCGGCCACCGCCGCCATCATCATGGGCGCTGCGGTCTATCTGATCCTGTCGCGCAATCTGGTGCGGATGCTGCTCGGGCTTTCGCTACTGTCGAACGGCGTCAACATGCTGCTGTTCGTCGCCGGGGACTTTTCCAGCCGCCTGCCGCCGATCATCGTCGATGGAGAGAAGGTGCTGGGGCCGTCCGCCGATCCGCTGGCGCAGGCGCTGATCCTGACGGCGATCGTCATCGGCTTCGCGCTGACCGTCGTACTGGCGGCGCTGGTCCTGCGCGTCTGGCGCGCCGCCGGCACGGTGGACGCACGCGCCGTCGACAAGGCGGAGACATTGGCGAAACCACGCATCCCGGTGGCCCGGCGTGACTGACCCGCTGCTGCTCGTCGCGCCCGTCGCATGGCCGTTGCTGTTGGCAGCGGTGGCGATGCTCGTCCGCCGTCGGCCATGGGCGGCGGAACTGGCGGGCGGCATCGGGGTCGCGGGCATGGCCTTCGCCTCGCTCCTGCTCTTCCATCGCGCCACCGGTGGCAGGCCGCTGCCCATGACCGTCTTCGGCGGCTGGCCGCGCGCCTTCGCGGTCAGTTTCGACGCGAGGCTACCCGGTGCCTTGCTCGTCCTCGTCACCGCGCTGGTCGCGGTCGGCGTCTTTCTGTTCGGCCATGCCGACATTCGCGAACGTCGCCGCCGGTCGGGCTATGACGCGTTGCTGCTGGCGCTGTGCGCAGCGGTGAACGGCGCGTTCCTGACCGGCGATCTCTTCAATCTCTATGTCTGGTTCGAACTGGCGCTGGTCGCGGCCCTCGGGCTGCTGACGATCGATCGACGCCTTGGGCAGATCGACGGCGCGATCCGCTATGCCGCCTTCGCGATGCTGGGCGCGACCTTCATCCTGATCGGCATCGGGCTGATATATGGCAGTTTCGGGACGCTCGACCTCGCCACGCTGACGTCCGAAATCGCGGCACGCCCCGCCAGCGTCTCCACCACCCTCGCCGCCGTCCTCATGCTGTCGGGCCTCGCGCTGAAATCAGGGCTGGCACCCTTCCATATCTGGCTACCCGTTGCCTATCCCGCCGCCCCGATCACCGTGGCCGCACTGTTCGGCGGCCTGCTCAGCAAGATGGGTTTCTACGCCCTGCTGCTGATCGTCGGCGTGCTGTTTCGCGGAGGCGGTGCCACCGCGCCGGTACTGGGCTGGATCGCCGCCGCAACGATGCTGCTCTGCGCGGCCGGCGCGCTGGCGCAGACCGACATGCGCCGGCTGATCGCCTATCATGTCATCGCGCAGGTCGGTTATATGACCGCGGGCCTCGCCGCCGCCACTGAAGCGGGCATGGCCGCCGCCGTCTTCTACATGGTCCATTCGATCATCGTGCAGGCCAATCTGTTCCTGGGCGTCGGTGCGATCCGCCGGGCGACGGGAAGCTGGAACCTCAACCATGCCGGCGGCATGACCCGCAGCAACCCGATCTTCGCCTTTCTGTTCGCGGTCCCCATCCTGTCGCTGGCCGGCATCCCGCCGCTCTCAGGCTTCTGGGCCAAGCTGGTCGTCCTGCGCGCGACCATCGACGGCGGAATGCCGTGGCTGGCGCTAGCAGCGCTCGTAGCGGCGCTGCTGACGCTCATTTCGATGGCCTTTCTCTGGTCGGAAGCCTGCTGGACGATCCCGGCCGGTGATCGCCGCGTCCGCCCCGTGCCGCCGGCGATGCTCGCCGGCATGGCGCTGCTGTCCGCCGCCACGCTGGCGATCGGCCTGATGCCCGACCGGCTCTTCCTGCTCACCCGCCTCTCCGCACGGATGCTCGTAAATCTGGGAGCCGGCGCATGAGGCTACTGCACAAGATCCGCGCCATCGTCATCCTGACACTCGGCTTCCTGTGGGATCTGGTGGCCGCATCGGCGCAGGTCGCCACGATCGTCCTCGCGCCACGGATCCGCACCTATCCCGCCATCCTGATCGTGCCGGTCCATGTCCGGCGGCGCTGGGCGGTGGCGCTCTACGCCTGGTTCACCTCGCTGACGCCGGGATCGACCTGCCTGCACGTCTCGGACGATCGCCGCCGGTTCTATGTCCATGTGCTGGACGCGCGCGATCCCGCCCGGACGATCGCCAGGTTCGAACGCGTCTATGAACGCTGGATCCGGGCGCTGGAAGCATGACCGGACCCACCTTCCCCGCCATTGCGGCGATCCTCGCTTTGCCCTTGTGCCTCGCGCTCGCGCTGGCCGGTTGGCGGATGGTGACCGGGCCGGGCAAGGCCGATCGCTTCGTCGCGTTCGACATGCTGACCGCGGTCGGCATCGGCTTCGCGGCGTTGACCGCCGTCGCCACCGGGCGCAGCGGGTTCCTCGATATCGGCCTCGGCATCGCGCTCATCAATTTCGTCGCCACGGCGGCGTTCGCCCTGTTCCTCGAGCGCAAGAAGGACGACCGATGATCGCCACCTATGCGGGCATCGTGCTGCTGGGCCTCGGCGTCTTGCTGGTGCTGATCGCCGCCATCGGCCTCGTCCGCCTGCCCGATGCGTTCCAGCGGATGCACGCCGCCACCAAGGCCGGTACGCTCGGCACGACTTTGATCGTCGGCGGCGCGATCCTGCTGGGCGATGTCGTGCCCACTACGGGCTTCCTGACGATCCTGTTCCTGCTGCTGACCCTGCCGACCGGCGCGCAGTTGCTCGGCCGCGCGGCTTATGTCGCCGGCGAACCGTTGGTCGGGCTAGAAGGGGATGACCCGCTGGAACAGCTTCTCGACCGCAACGCGGACTGAGCCTGCCGCCGCTGTCGATCTGGAGGCCCGACCGGGAATCGAACCCGGGTGCAAGGATTTGCAGTCCTCTGCGTCACCACTCCGCCATCGGGCCTAACCGTGGGGAGCGGCGCGTTTGCGGGCGTTTCGCCTTCGGGTCAACCCGCCGCGTGCAACTTATCGTGGATAAGTCCGGTCCCGACTGCCGAAAACCGTCCGTCGCCGCTTAAAAGGGCGCGTCCAGCACCGCGCGGACGCGCTGACCGATCTCGGTCAGCCGCCAACTATTCTCCATCTTCTTCTGATGTTCGATCAGCCCCTTCGCGTCGCGCACGCCGTGCACCATCCGCTTGGCGGTGCGGTGATCGCTGGCCTCGCCCCATTCCGGCGACAGCGACAGGATCACGCGTCGCTGCGCCACGCCCAGCGCATTAGCCAGCGTCACCGCTTCGTCTTCGTCAGGATCGATCATCATGGGTCTCAAGTCCTGCCGCGTCGCGCTACCGCGCCCGTGTGGGACGGGTCGCGCCGGACCGGCAATTCGGAATGATGCGGCTGGTGGGCGGTGACGGGTTCGAACCGCCGACATCCTGCGTGTAAAGCAGGCGCTCTACCGGCTGAGCTAACCGCCCGCCGCAGCTTTGCCGTTGCCAGCTTCCCGCGCCGATCGCAAGGGCCGCGACGCATTTCGGTCACGTACGAACATCAACCGCGCGTCACCCCGGACCTGGAATCCCCAAATGATCGTTGCGGAGCGCACCCAAATGACAGATCGGCGATGGCCTACCCCTGCGTCGCCCGCACATAAGCCGCCATCGCGTCCACGACCGGCGGTGACAGGGTGACGAACACGCGTCGCCCATCCTGCGGGTCGGGCACGCGCAGCAACATCCCGCGCTCGGTCAGCGCCTGGATCCAGCGCAGCGCCGTCGTCGGGGGCACCGCCGCCGCGATGCACAGGCTCGACACCGCGACCGGACTGTCCTCCAGCCGCGCCGCCGCCAGATCCAGCAGCATGTCCCACGCCGGATCGGCGAACAGCCCTTCGCCGAGATAGACATCGCGCAGCCGCCGGTCCCGCAGCATCCGGCGATATGCCGCGGCCGTCACGGTGATCGCGCTATCCGCGTCCGTCCCCCGCGCCGTGGGCAAGGTCGCCGGCACGCGCCGGTCGGCCAGCCCGATCAGCCGCGCCGCGATCCGCTCCAGATCCGCACCGATCGTCCGCAGCGGATCGTCCCCGCCCGCATCCTCCTGACGCACGGCCTTGCCACGCCGTGCGAGCATCATCGCCACCGCCGCGACCCGTTCGGCCGGGTCGTTGCTGCACAGAATATCGACCGGTGCATCGTCCAACCGCGCCACACTAGTATCGATCAGTTCGGGCACGATCGACAGGATCACGGCCTGCCCGCCCGTTGCCAGCTGCCCCAGGCGATCGATCAGCGCATCCAGCGCCGCGCCACCGTCGTTGTCCAGTTCCACGAACAGCAGATCCGCGCCCGGCCCCGCCGCATCCAGTTCCGCCGCCCCCGCGACATCGAGATCCGCCACCACGGAGAGCCCCGCCTGCCGCGCCGTCGCCCGCGCGCGGATCGCCGCGCCATCGCCATCCGCGACCAGCATCACCGATGCCGGAACGCCGTCCTTGCCATAATCCATCCGTCACCCCCCGATCCCGCCGCGAAGACCACGCGCCGGGATCGGTCCTCTATCGCGGTCGGGGATCAGTGCGCCATCGCCTTCACGATATCATCGACCATCTTTTTCGCGTCGGCCAGCAGCATCATGGTATTATCCATGTAGAACACGCTGTTATCGACGCCGGCATAACCGACCCCGCCCATCGAACGCTTCACGAACAGGACCGTCTTCGCCTTCTCCACATCCAGCACCGGCATCCCGTAGATCGGCGAGGACTTGTCGGTCTTCGCAGCAGGATTGGTGACGTCGTTCGCGCCGATGACGAAGGCGACATCGGTCTGCGCGAATTCACCGTTGATATCCTCCAGCTCGAACACGTCATCATAAGGCACATTCGCTTCGGCCAGCAGCACGTTCATATGCCCCGGCATTCTCCCCGCGACCGGGTGGATCGCATATTTGACGCGCACACCTTCCTTCTTCAGCAGATCGCCCATTTCGCGCAGTGCGTGCTGCGCCTGCGCCACCGCCATGCCATAACCGGGAACGATGATGACCTGTTCGGCCTGCTGCATCAGGAACGCCGCGTCTTCCGCCGATCCGCGCTTCCACGGCCGGTCTGTCGCCGCGGCCGCCGGCCCGGCCCCCGCATCGCCGCCGAAGCCGCCTGCGATCACACTGATGAAGCTGCGGTTCATCGCGCGGCACATGATATAGCTCAGGATCGCGCCGGAGGATCCGACCAGTGCGCCGGTGATGATCATCGCCGTATTGCCCAGCGTGAACCCCATCGCCGCCGCGGCCCAGCCCGAATAGCTGTTCAGCATCGACACCACGACCGGCATGTCCGCCCCGCCGATCGGCACGATCAGCAGGAAGCCGATGACGAAGCTCAGCAGCGTGATCGTCCAGAAGATCCAGGCCGACTGGTCGACCATGAACCAGCCGATCAGCCCGACGATCGCCGCCAGGATGCCCAGATTGAGGACATGCCGCCCCGGCAGCAGGATTGGCTTGCCCGACATCTTGCCCGCCAGTTTCAGAAAGGCGATGATCGATCCCGAAAAGGTGATCGCACCGATCGCCACGCCCAGCGCCATCTCCACCCGGCTCGCGGAATGGATCAGTCCGGTCAGCGGATCGGCGATCCCGAACGCGACGGGGTTCAGATAAGCGGCCGCCGCGACGAGCACCGCCGCCAGCCCGACCAGCGAATGGAAGCCGGCGACGAGCTGCGGCATGTCCGTCATCGCGATCTTCTTCGCGGTGAACAAGCCGATCCCTCCGCCGATCGCGATCGCCACCAGGATTTCGGGCAGGCTGGCGATATCGTGCGTCAGCAAGGTGGTGCCCACCGCCACCGTCATGCCGAACATGCCCAGCCGGTTGCCCCGCCGTGACGTTGCGGGGCTGGACAGCCCGCGCAGCGCGAGGATGAAACAGACCCCCGCAATCAGATAGGCGATCCCGACCCATGCCGGCAATGCGATCGCTTCATGCATCCTCTTATCCCCCTGTCAGCGGCGCTTAGCGCTCTTTCTTCCGGTACATTGCCAGCATCCGTTCGGTCACCGCAAAGCCGCCGAAGATGTTGATGCTCGCCAGCACTACGGCCAACAATCCCAGCCATTTCGACGTTGCGGATCCGGACGCCGACCCCGCCACCAGCGCACCGACGATGATGACGCTGGAAATCGCGTTGGTCACCGCCATCAACGGCGTGTGCAGCGCGGGCGTCACCGACCACACGACATAATAGCCCACGAAGCAGGCCATCACGAAGATTGAGAGGATCGCGACGAAACTCATTGTCCCAACACCTTTTCCGCCAGCAATTTCTGGATCGCGACCGTGTCGCTCTTCCGCCCGATCTTCACGCCGATCGGCACCGCCGCACTCGACACCCAGATGTTCAGGTCCGCATCCAGATCGAACGTCCCCGCCGTTTCCACAGAGAAGCGCACGATCGATCGATAGGGTATGCTCTGCACCGCCACCTTAGCGCCGGTCAGCCCCTGCACATTGATGACCACGAACCGCAACGATGTCAGAAACACTGTATCCCGCACCGTCCGGAACGCCGTCAGCACCTGCTCGCCCGCAATCAGGATCGCGCCATATTTCTGCGTGATCTCCTCCGGGTCGATCTCATGCGCGCTGAACAGTCCCATAGCCTTGCCCCCTTCCGTTCCGGTCACGCCAGCAAGCGCGGATGCACCACCGCACCACCGCGCGTCAGGCGGATCGCGTCGCCAATCTCGTCGCCTTCGGCCAGCACCGGTCGCCCGGCATCCTTGTCCCAGAAAGCCGACAGGAAGTTGAACAGGTTGCGTGCGTACAGCGCAGAAGCATCGGCGGCGAGCCGCGACGGTACGTTGCGATGCCCGACGATCTTCACGCCGTGCCGCACCGCGATTTCACCCGCGACCGCGCCTTCCACATTGCCGCCGGCTTCCACCGCCAGATCGACGATCACGCTGCCGGCGCGCATCGTGGCAATCTGCGCATCCGACACCAGTCGCGGCGCAGGCCGCCCGGGGATCAGGGCGGTGGTAATGACGATATCCTGCTTGGCGATGTGGGTGGAAACCAGTTCGGCCTGCCGCGCCTTGTACGCATCGGACATTTCGGTGGCGTAGCCGCCGCTGCCTTCCCCCGCGATGCCCTCCACATCCTCGACGAACACTGCCTTGGCGCCCAGCGACTCGATCTGTTCGCGCGTGGCGGCGCGGACATCGGTGGCGGAAACCTGCGCACCCAGCCGGCGCGCGGTCGCGATCGCCTGCAACCCGGCCACGCCGACGCCCATCACGAACACGCGCGCGGCGGAGATCGTGCCGGCGGCGGTCATCATCATCGGAAAGGCGCGGCCATATTCCGCGGCGGCATCCAGCACCGCCTTATACCCCGCCAGATTGGATTGCGACGACAGCACGTCCATCGATTGCGCACGCGTGATGCGCGGCATCAATTCCATCGCCAGCGCCTCAACCCCGGCGGCGGCATAGGCATCGACCCGCGCCCGCTCCGTAAAGGGCGCCAGCGTCGCGACGATCCATGCGCCGGGCACAATGCCGGCCAGACCTGCCGGATCCGGCCCCTGCACGCCCAGCACGATCGCCGCGCCGGACAGCGTCGTCGCCCTGTCGCCGACGGTCGCCCCGGCAGCGGCATAGGCATCGTCGCTGATCGCCGCGCCAGCGCCAGCGCCCTGTTCCACCGCCACCGTCGCGCCCAGCGCGACGAACTTCTTCACTGTTTCCGGGGTCGCGGCGACGCGCGCTTCGCCCGCAGCCCCTTCCTTGCAGACTGCGAGCTTCATCATGGCGACCTCAGCTGGCGATCAGGAGAACGACGAGCGCCACGATGACGACCGTCACGATCGTCCCCCATTTCGCCATGTTCAGAAAACCGAGATAGGTCGCCAGATGCGCCTTCTGGTCCATCCCGCTGCCTTCGTTCCCCGCCATCGTCATGCCCTCGCCTGCTATCGTTTCGGCGTTGATAGCATCCGGGAAGGCGCATCGCCAAGCGCCGCTTAAGCCGGTCTTTACGCCTGCGCTTCTAGGAGGGTCTTTGCTGTCCCATCTTAGGAGTAACGCCGGCGATGCCCGACGCGACGCGCACGCTGTTGCTGATCGACGACGAACCCGCCCAGGGGCGGCTCGTCTCCGCGATCGTCGCCCGCGCCGGCTGGCGCACCATCCGTGCGCGCCATGCGGAAGAGGCGCTGGCGCTGCTCGGTGCGCCCGGCGCGCCGGAGGCAGACGCCGCACTGATCGATCGCTGGGCGCCCGATGCCAGTACCGGCAGCACCGATCCCGCCAGCGACGTCGCCATGTTGCGCGCGCGCCATCCGAACATGCCCGTGCTGATGATCGCCGCCACCCCCACCGTTGCCGGCGCGGTCGCCGCGATGCGGACGGGCGCGATCGATTTCCTCGTCAAGCCGCTCGCGCCGGACCGTCTGCTCGCCGCACTGAACGGCGCGGTCGACGGACAGCGCGGGATGGGCGAATTGCGTCCGCTGACCGAAAAGATCCCACAACCGCTGGCGTTCGACCAGATCGTCGGCTCCTCTTCCGAGTTCCGCTCCGCACTCGCCATCGCGGCCAAGGCGGCGCGTGCGCGCGTCTCGATCCTGATCGAGGGTGAAAGCGGCGTCGGCAAGGAAGTCGTGGCGCAGGCGATCCACGCCGCGTCACCCCGCGCGCGCCGGCCATTGGTCGTCGTCAATTGCGGCGGCATTCCCGCCAATCTCATCGAAAGCGAATTATTCGGCCATGAACGCGGTGCCTTCACGGGCGCGTTCGATCGTCGGATTGGCCGCTTCGAGCAGGCGGATGGCGGCACGCTGTTCCTCGACGAAGTCGGCGAATTGTCGCCCGATGCGCAGGTCCGCCTGCTCCGCGTGCTGCAATCGGGCGAGGTCACGCCGCTCGGTGCGCGCGGCAACCGGCTGGTGGATGTCCGCGTCGTCGCCGCCACCAACCGCACCTTGCTCGATGAGGTCGCCGCAGGGCGTTTCCGCGAGGATCTGTTCTACCGGCTGGCGGTGGTGCAGGTCGCGGTGCCGCCGCTGCGCGACCGGATCGCCGATCTGCCTGCTCTGGCCCGCCATCTGCTGGCGCGGATCGCGGATCAGCCCGGCGTTCGTGGTCTCGGCATCACCGATTCCGCGCTCGCGCTGCTCGCCCGCTATGACTGGCCCGGCAATGTCCGCCAGTTGCAGAATGCGCTCTTCCGCGCCGCCGTGCTGTGCGAAGGCGACTCGCTCACCGCCGCTGACTTCCCGCAAATCGCCGCCGAAACCGGCAGCCTGCGCAGCGCGGTGACCGGTCCGGTGCTCGGCGGCGGCGTCACTTTGTTCGAACCCAATGGCCATATGCGGATGCTCGACGCGATCGAGGCGGACATCATCCGCCTCGCCATCGGCCATTATCGCGGCCGCATGACGGAAGTGGCGCGGCGGCTCGGCATCGGTCGATCGACCTTGTACCGCAAGCTCGGCGAAATGGGCATCGACAACGCCGCCTGACCCGCCAATGCTTCGGAGTCGATTGCTGGGGGAGGCCATCATGACCGAGTATAGTGGCCGCGCGATCCTGATTACCGGCGCGGCGTCCGGCATCGGGCGCGCGACGGCGGAGGCGCTGGCGACCAGCGGCGCGGAACGGCTGATCCTGATCGATCGCGATGGTGACGGACTGGCCAGCGTCGCACCGGGCACCACGGCGCGGATCGAACATCATGTCGGCGACATCACGGACCCCGCCTTCTGGGATGCGCGGCAATTCGGCCGCCTCGATCATGCCGTCGCCTGCGCCGGCATCGCGACATCCGGCCCGATCGCCGACCTGTCCTTTGCGGACTGGCGGCGCACGCTCACCGTCAATCTGGACGGGACGTTCCTGACGCTGCGCACCGCGATGCGCGCCATCCCCGCCGCAGGATCGATCCTGCTGGTCGCGTCCGCGTCCGGCATCAAGGCGGAAGCCGGCATCGCCGCCTATGCCGCATCCAAGGCCGGCGTCCTGCAACTGGCGCGTGTCGCCGCGAAGGAGGGCGCAGCGCGCGGCCTGCGCGTCAACGCCATCGCACCGGCGGGTGTCGAAACGCCGATGTGGCACGGCGTCCCCGCCTTCGCGGCGCTCGCCGCCGACCAGGGCGAAGCCGCCGCCTATCGGGCGATGGCCGGTGCCACCCCGCTGGGGCGCTTCGCCACGGCGGCGGAAATCGCGGCGCAGATCCTGTTCCTGCTCTCGGATCATTGCGCCTATGTCACCGGCCAATGCTTCGTCAGCGATGGCGGCTATACGCTTTGACCATCCCCTATCGTCTGCTGGCAGCGTCGCTCGGCCTGCTGCTGGCCGCCTTCGCGCTCTACGCACTGTGGACGATTCCGTCGCTGCTGCCGCGTTGGGGCGCATCCCCCGCCGGCTTCGCTTTGTTCGTAGGCTGGCTGGCGCTGGCCGCAGCGGCATGGCCATTGGCGCGGGGACGCTGGACCGGCCGGCGCGTCTGGATCCCCCTTCTGGCGGTGGTCGTGCTGCTTCGGCTCGCCGTGCTGGGCATGACATGGGGTCATGTCCCCGCCGGGGATCCGATCATCTATGTCCGGCTCGCACGGGACATGCTCGCTGGGCATGGCCTGTCCTTCACCGATCCGTTCACGGGCGTCACCTTCCGCGCGCTTTACCCGCCGCTCTACCCGGTCCTGCTCGCCGCGGCCGGCGCGCTCTTGGGTCTGGGGCCGGTCATGCTATGGGCGAGCAACCTCCTGTGCGACGGGATCGCGGCATGGCTGATCGTGCGGATCGGCGACCGCGCGGGTTCGCGCCCGGCCGGTCTGGCGGCGGCATGCCTCTATCTCGTCTGGCCGACCTTCATCCTAGCCACGCCGTTCGCGCAGAAGGAACCGCTAGTCGCTACTCTGGTGCTGGCGCTCGCCCTTCGCCTGCTGCGCCTGCGCGCACATGCACCCAAGACAGGCGATGCCGCGATCTTCGGCCTGCTGACCGGCCTGCTCGCGCTTACCCAACCGGGTCTGGCTACGATGCCGCTGATGTTCGCGCTGCTGTTGCTGCCGGTTCTCGGCCTGCCGCGCCTCTTTGCGCTGGCGTGGCGCAGCATTCCCGTCTTCCTGCTCGTCATGGCGCCGTGGTGGATCCGCAACGGCCTGCTCTTCGGCCAGTTCGTGCCGCTCACTTCCACCGGCGGTCTGGGCCTCTGGATCGGCAACAACCCCCACGCCACCGGCAACTGGATGATGCTCCCCCCCGAAATCGGGCGTCTGCCGGAGCTGGAACAGTCCGCCCGCGCCGCCGCCGTCGCCAAGGCCTGGATCATCGCACACCCGGTCGACATGCTCCGCATCAACCTGATCAAGCTGGTCCGCACCTTCGGTATCGAACAGTTCACCCTGGTCCGCGCAACCCTGCTTCGCCCCGCGCTCCCCGCCGCCATCGCCCCGGCGCTGCTCCCCCTGCTGCAAGGCGCGCTGTTCACACTGCTCGTCGCCACCACTGGATCGATGCACCGCGCGCTGCACGTAAAAAGCGGGCGACTGATCCTGCTCCTGCTCGCCGCGGTCGTTGCGCAACTGCTCCTCTTCGATCTCTGGTTCGAATTCGCCGAACGGCATCGCTATGTCGTGATGCCCTTCCTCTTCCTGACCCTCGGCTTCGCAATCGCCGACCGGAATGCGCCTAGGCCGACGGCGTAAGCGCCGCATCGCGCAGCCCGCGCCACACGCGCAACGCCTGCACCGTTTCGGCCACGTCATGCACGCGCAGCATCTGCACGCCCTGCGTCGCGCCGCCCAGCGCGACCGCAACCGACCCCCCCAGCCGCGCCGTCACCGGTGCCTCCGCCGACAAGGCACCGATGAACCGCTTCCGGCTCGCCCCCAGCAGGATCCCGCAACCCAGCCCGTGGAACAGCGACAGGCCGTTCAGCAGCGCCAGATTATGCGCCACGCTCTTGCCGAACCCGATCCCCGGATCGACCAAGATCCGCGTCGCATCGATCCCCGCCGCCACCGCCGCCGCGATCCGCGCCGCCAGCCAGTCATACACCTCGATCAGCACATCACCATAGGATGGCCGGTCCTGCATCGTCTGCGGATCGCCGGCATGATGCATCAGGATGACCGGGCATCCCGCTGCCGCCACGACGCCCGCCGATCGATCATCCCACAGCAAAGCTGACACATCGTTCACGATCCCCGCGCCGGCCGCCAGTGCCGCGGTCATCACCGCCGCCTTGCGCGTATCGATCGCCACCGCGACCCCGGCACGCGCCAGTCCGGCGACGACCGGTTGCACGCGCGCCACCTCATCCCCTTCCCAGACCGGAGTCGCCCCCGGCCGCGTCGACTCTCCGCCGACATCGATCAGCGCCGCGCCCGCCTCGGATATGCGCACGCCGGCTTCCACCGCCGCCGCCGGGTCCGCCATATGCGCGCCGCCATCCGAAAAACTGTCCGGCGTCACGTTCAGGATCGCCATCACCTGCGGTTCGTCCAACCGTATCCGCCGCGCGCCCGCCGTCAGGGCGGCACGCGGTGCAAGGATCCGCGCCAGCGTCGCCTCCGCCGCACTGCGTAGATCCGCGGGCAATCCGCCGATCGCCGCGTCCAGACGCTCCACCGGCACCAGCTGCTGCGCGACGCGCCGTCCGCCCTCGACCCGGATCAGTTCGACCGCGGAAAACCAGCACGGCCCACCCGCCAGGCGCAAGACCTGCCCGTCATAGCCGAAGGGCGCGTCGACGAACCCGGTCGGGCGAAGATAGACCCCGGCCACGGTCGGGGTCAGGCCCCCGCCGCCGCCAGATGCCGTTGCCGATAAGCGTCGATGGCGACCAGCCCGTCCGGCCCGTCGACATGCCAGAAGGTCCAGCCATTGCAGGACGGCGCATCCTGCACCAGCGCGCCCAGCTTGTGGATCGATCCGGTCCGCACGGCGGCTTCACCCACGGACACCAGCGTCCCGTCACCGCGCACTTCCGCACGCCACCGCCGCTTGACGTCGGTCAGCACCGTGCCCGGCACGATCGCGCCGGTCTCGATCATCACGCCGAACGCCACGCGCGGCGCGCTGCGCTTGGACGGCACCGTCTGCATCGCGCTCTCGTCCAGCGGAAGGGTGGAGGCGATCCGCTCGCGCGCCACCTTCACATATTTTTCCTCACGCTCGATGCCGATCCAGCGCCGCCGCAACCGCCGCGCCACCGCGCCGGTCGTGCCCGTCCCGAAGAAGGGATCCAGCACGATGTCGCCCGGTTGCGTGCAGGCCAGCATCACCCGGTACAGCAACGCTTCCGGCTTCTGCGTCGGATGCGCCTTGTGGCCGTCATCATCCTTCAGCCGCTCGCCACCCGAGCAAATGGGCAGCACCCAGTCCGACCGCATCTGGATATCGTCGTTCAGCGCCTTCATGCTGGCATAGTTGAACGTGTAGCGCGCTTTTTCGGACTTGGAGCACCAGATCATCGTCTCATGCGCGTTGGTGAAGCGCGTGCCCTTGAAATTGGGCATCGGATTGGCCTTGCGCCACACGATGTCGTTCAGGATCCAGAAGCCTTGATCCTGCAAGGCGGTGCCGACGCGGAAGATGTTGTGATAGCTGCCGATCACCCACAGCGTGCCGTCATCCTTCAACACCCGCCGCGCTTCTGCCAGCCATTCCCGCGTGAAGCGGTCATAGACTTCGAACGACGCGAACTTGTCCCATTCGTCGTCGCACGCATCAACGCGCCCGCCCTCGGGCCGCAGCAATTCGCCACCCAGTTGAAGGTTATAGGGCGGATCGGCGAAGATCATGTCCACCGACCGGTCGGGCATCCCCTTCATCGCCGCGATGCAATCCCCCATCAGGATCGTATCCAGCGACAACATCGTCAGCTTCGGCTTCTGCACCATCCGCAGCACCGGCACGCTGCTCGCATCGATTTTCTTGACCGCCGCCATGTTCCGCCCACTTCCTGATCTGTTGCGGACACCGTGATTCTTTCCGAGTCGCACGTCAAGAAGTGGCGAAATCCGGCGAGTCGCTGGACATCATGGAACGAAAGGAGTCCGCCCACTCCATGTTGAGTCCGGTGGACTCCGCGGACTCAACATACGGTGTCGGACGGGTCGGCCAGACACTGGCCGGATTTATTTTCCGGAACCGCAACCGAAGGCCCCGGTTTCGAAAGCATCGGGAATATGTTAGGGGCGACGCAGGATGACGGGGTTTCGTGCAACCATCTGGTCCGGGGTCGGCGCGCTGCTGTTCGGCGGGCTACTCGGTTTCGCGGCCGTCGACGGCGTCCGCCCGCAACGGGCCGAGGCCGTCCCCATCTATCCCCGCGCTGCGGTTCGCATCGACGCCGCCGCCGACACGGCCGATATGGAAACCGCCTGCACCGGCTGCACCACCTATGATGACGGCTATCGCTGGGCGAGCGGGCACGACGTCACCGAAACCGATGCCTGCTTCGACGAGGACTGGTCGCACCAGAGCGGTTGCCTCGCTTATGTCCGCGCCCGCCGGCTGGAATAAGGCGGGCGTCCCGCGCCCGTCAGATCACCCGTCAGATCAAGAGCAATTGCCGCACCGGTGAGAAACTCCGCCGATGGATCGGGCTAGGCCCTAGCGCGCGCAACGCGGCCAGATGCGCCGCCGTACCATAACCCTTGTTCCCGGCCCACCCATAGCCCGGATGCTCCATGTCATGATCCAGCATCATCCGGTCGCGTTCATGCTTCGCCACGATCGACGCCGCCGCGATCGACAGCGACAGCGCATCTCCCTTCACCACCGCCGTCGCGCGATAGCGCCATTTGGGCAGCGCATTCCCGTCCACCAGCACCATTTGCGGGTTCGCCCCCGCCGCCAGCACCAGCGCGTCCACCGCGCGGGTCATCGCCAGCATCGTCGCCTGATAGATGTTGATCGCATCGATCTCCGCGACCGTCGCGACGCCGACCCCGACCAGAGCTGTCGCGCGGATCGCCTCGCACAGCAGCGCCCGCCGCCCCGCCGTCAGCTTCTTGCTGTCATTCACCCCGTCCGGCACGCACGACCGGTCCAGCATCACCGCCGCCGCCACCACCGGCCCGGCCAACGGCCCCCGTCCCGCCTCGTCCACGCCAGCAATGGGCGCAGCGTGCAAGTCTTCGATCAGGAATGTCGGTGCGGTCATGCGGCGTCGCTATCCCGCGACGGCGCGGGATTCAACCGATCCGCCTTATGCCGCGTCCTGCGCTGCCGGTCTTAAATAGCCGAACATGTGCGGCACATACTCCGCCTTGCCGATCGCGACCCCCTCATGTCGGAGGATCGCATAAGCGGTCACGACGTGAAAATAGAATTGGGGCAATGCCCAGTCGCGGGCGTAGTCCGCGCCCGTCATGTCGAAGATCAGTCCGCCCGGCAGGACAATCGTGATCGCCCGGCCGGCTCCGTCGTCCAGCACGTCTCCAGTCAGGCCGTCCAGAAACGACAAGGCGGCATCGATCAGTCCGATCGCATCCGCCATGGAACCCGTCATCGTCTCCGCTGCACGCCCCTCGGCCGCAATCGCAGTCAACCATTCCGGCACCGGCGCACCGCGCAACCGGAACACCGCTTCCTGCGCCTGGAACAGCGCGAACCGGATCTGCGCCGCAAGCGGCAGCATATCATCCGCCAGCCGCGCCGATAACAGCGCCTCCGCCCGCGCCGGCATGTCAGCCTGCGCCTTGGCGAGCAATCCCGCAAGCGTGCGCAACATCTGCCGATAGGTCGGCAGCAAAAGGTTCGTCAGCGACATCGCAATATCCTTCCATCAACTCCGGATATACCGAACCACATCCACCAGCGTCCCCGCCGACACGGGCAGCAGGAACAGCAACAGCAGGATCCAGATCATGACAGCGGTCAGCACCTTTTCCTGCGCGGGGTGACGGCGCGGGGAGTCCGGGGTGGGGATAGGCCGTTCATAGCCGCTACCGTCGAAAGGCATGTCCGTCGCTCCGCTCTTCGGCTTGCCGTATTTGGGCAGGATCGCATTGATGCCGGCATCGCGCAACCGGACAGGGTTCAGGCTCGGCCGTTCGGTATCAGACCATGGCCCATTGGCCCATGCCCGCCGCCCAGCCCCGGTGCCGCCAGCAAGACCGCGCGCACGAACGCACGGGCCTCCGTCACCGCCTCGACCAATGTCAGGCCGCGCCCCAGTCCGGTCGCGATCGCACTGGCCAGCGTGCAGCCCGTGCCATGCGTATGCCGCGTCTCGATCCGCGGAGCGCGCCATTCCGTCACATCATCGGCCGTGAACAGCCGGTCGGTCAGCACTGCGCCTTCGCCATGCCCACCCTTGGCCAGCACCGCCCCGCCATGCCGCGCAACGAGAATCCGCGCTGCGGCGTCGACATCGGCGGTCCCGGCCAGCGCCGCCATTTCGGGCAGGTTCGGCGTCACCACCGTCGCCAGCGTCATCAACCGCGCAAAGGCGGCGATGGTCGCCGGATCCGCCAGCACCGCGCCGCTGGTCGCCACCATCACGGGATCGAACACGACCGGCACGCCGTCCAGTTGCGCCAGCCGGTCCGCCACCGCATTGGCGACGTCGGCCGATCCGATCATTCCGATCTTCACCGCATCCACGCCGATATCGGACAGCACCGCATCGATCTGCGCCAGCACCATGTCAGCCGGCACCGGCATTGCCCGCGTCACGCCCAGCGTATTCTGCGCCGTGATCGCGGTGATGGCGGTCATGCCATGCCCGCCCAGCGCCATCACCGTCTTCAGATCCGCCTGGATCCCCGCCCCGCCGCCGCTGTCCGATCCGGCGACGATCAGGATGCGGGCGACGGTCACGCCGCCGCGCGCCGCACGGACTGGCAGATTTCCTCCACCACCTCGGCCACCAGCGCCTCATCCTCGCCCTCGGCCATCACGCGGATCAGCGGTTCGGTCCCCGATTTGCGGATCACCAGCCGCCCGGTGCCGGCCAGCCGCGCCTCGCCGTCCGCGATCGTCTTCTGCACCGTCGCATCGTCGAGCGGCTGCCCGCCGGCGAAGCGCACATTTTTGAGCAATTGCGGCAAGGGTTCGAACTGGCGCAGCAACTGGCTGGCGGGCTGCCCTTCGGTCACCAGCGCAGCCAGCACCTGCAACGCCGCGACCAGCCCGTCGCCGGTCGTCGCATAGTCGGTCATCACGATATGCCCGGACTGTTCGCCGCCGACGTTGAACCCATGCGCGCGCATCGCCTCCACGACATAGCGGTCACCCACCGCCGTCCGGTGCAGCGCCAGCCCCTGCCGCTCCAAATGCCGTTCCAGCCCAAGATTGGACATCACCGTCGCCACCACGCCACCACCACGCAGCAGCCCGCGCCGATGCCAGGACGATCCGATCAGCGCCATCAACTGGTCGCCGTCCACGATCGTCCCGCGCTCGTCGACCACGATCAGCCGGTCGGCGTCGCCATCCAGCGCGATACCGATATCGGCGCGCGTCTCCAGCACCTTGGCCCGCAACGCCGCTGGGTCGGTCGATCCCGTGCGCTCGTTGATGTTCGTGCCGTCCGGGCTGACCCCCAGCGTGATGACGTCCGCGCCCAATTCCCACAGCGCTGCCGGCGCCACCTGATAGGCCGCGCCGTTCGCGCAATCGACAACGACGCGCAGACCATCCAGGCGGAGATCCTCCGGAAAAGTCGATTTGGCGGCGTGGATATAGCGCCCGCGCGCATCCTCCACGCGCCGCGCCCGGCCGATCTGTTCGGCCGGGGCCAAAGTCGGCGTTCCGTCCAGCAAGGCTTCGATCGCCAGCTCGTCGCCATCGCTCAATTTATACCCGTCCGGCCCGAACAGCTTGATGCCGTTATCCGCGAACGGGTTGTGGCTGGCGGAAATCATCACGCCCAGATCGGCGCGCATCGACCGGGTGAGCAGCGCCACGGCCGGCGTCGGCATCGGCCCGACCATCACCACGTCCATGCCCACCGACGTGAACCCCGCCACCAGCGCGGACTCCATCATATAGCCCGAAAGCCGCGTATCCTTGCCGATCACCACGCGGTGGCGATGGCTGCCGCGCAGGAAATGCGCACCCGCCGCCTGCCCCACCTTCATCGCGATCTCGGCCGTCATCGGCGCGGTGTTGGTCCGTCCGCGAATGCCGTCCGTGCCGAAATATTTGCGAGTCATGCGTTCGTCCTGCCCGTGGAGCGCCTCCACTAGCATAGCCCCGTGACCGCATGGGAGAGGGGCGAGCGCCGCAAAACGACAAACGACCCCTCCCCCTATCCTTACCCCGCCTTGTTCCGGCATGAGGCGGGATCGCAGCGTCTACCGCTCATAGGCCTTGGGCAGCGCGCCTTCCTGCGGCACGGCGTAACGGTCACGCAGCTTCGTCGGGCGCGTCGCCAAGGGCTGCTCCACCCCGTCGATCATCACCAGCAGCGGCGCGGACGACAATTCCAGCGGATCGCCGTCCCAGATCACCACATCGCCCCGCCGCCCGGCGCGCAGCGATCCGATCTCGCCGTCCAGCCCCAGCGCGCGCGCCGGTCCCGAACTGATCGTGGCGAAGGCGTGGCCCCAGTCCAGCCCGCTCGCCCCGGGCACACGCGTCAGCGCGACCAGATTGCCGGCATATTGCTTGATGAGCCGCGCCTGACGCGCCTCGTCGTCATTGATCATGCCGATACCGACCGTCACGCCCGCCGCCGCCAGCCGCCCGATATTGGACTGCGTCGCCGCCAGTGCCTCGAAGCTGGAGGGCAGATCGGCCAGCGCGGACGCCAGCACCGGCACCCTCGCCGCCGCGATCTGCGGTGCCACCATCCACGCCTCGGTCGCGCCCACCAGCACCAGTTTCAGCGCCGGAAATTCACGGGTCAGGTCCAGCACCTGCACGATATCTGCCGCGCGTTCGACATGCACCAGCATCGGCACACGCCCCGCCACCATTGGCGCCAGCGCCGCGGCGTCCAGCTTGGTCAGCATCCCGTCTGTCACCCGCCCGCCCGTCTGCGGCTTGCCGACGAACGCCTTCGCCTCCAGCAGGGCGTTGCGGAACATGGCGAACGCCGCCGGCCGGCTTCCCCCGGCGGTCGCAGCAGCGCTTTCACCGAATTCCACGAACTGGAAGGCGCGCGGCACCATCACCGCTTGCGGGTCCGCCCCCAGATCGATGATCGCGCCCTGCCCGCCAAAGATCGTCTTGCCCGTGTCGGGCGCGACCACGGCGCGCGTAATCCCCTCGGCGCGGCTGACCGCGATCGGCGTCGCGCGCGGATTGACCGCCAGTGAAATATCGAGCGCCGCCGAAAAATCGGACTGCCCGGCACCGGCATCATTCGTTTCGCGCACACCGTCGACCTCGACCACGCCCATCCGCGTGAAGCCGGCGACGAGGCCGGGCGATACCCACTTGCCCTCCGCGTCGATCACCTTCGCACCTGCCGGCACCGCCACGCCACGCCCGGCCGCGGTCACCCGCCCGCCCGCGATCACGACCGTCCCGTCGTCGACCGGTGCGCTGCCGTCGCCGATTACCAGCTTCGCGTGGGTGATCGCCACCGTCTGCGCCGCCAGCGGTGTCGTGCCCAGCAGGGCGATGAACAGAGCCAGCCGCTTCACTTCACATCCCCTTCGCCCGGCTGACCCAGCTCGAAATCCGACACCGGTCGCCGCTTCGGATCGGCCGCATCATAAAGCAGCGCCCCATCGATCCACACCTTGTCCGGCCGCGTATAGACGCTCAGCGGATTGCCGTTCCACAGCACCACATCCGCCATCTTGCCGGGCTTCAGGCTCCCGGTCCGGTCGGCGATGCCCATCGCCTTGGCAGGGTTGATCGCCAGCCATGTCCACGCAACTTCGTCGGGAATCACGATCCCCATCCGCCGCCCATCCGCCAGCGTCTTGGCGACCTCCTGGTTCAGCCGCTGAATGCCGTTCGCGTCGTCTGAATGGATCATCGCGCAGGCCCCCGCCTTCTGCAGCAGCGGCAGATTCTCGGTCACCGCGTCATAGCTTTCCATCTTGAACCCGTACCAGTCGGCCCAGACGGCAGCGCAGATGCCGTTCGCCTTTAGCAGGTCGGCGATCTTGTACGCCTCGACCGCATGATGGAATGCGGTCACCTTGTATCCGAACTCCTTGGCCATATCGATCACCTGCGCCATTTCGTCCGCGCGGTAACAATGGTTCTGCACGGTGATCTCGCCGTTCAGCACGCCCATCAGCGTCTCGTTGCGCAGGTTGCGGCCGGGCTGGTCGGATGGCTTGGCGGTGCCGTCCGCCACCTTCTTCTCATAGGCATCCCATTTGCGCTTATAATCGCTCGCCTCGATCCAGGTCTGGCGGTCCACCGCCATATTGCCCATCCGCGTCTGCGGCATCTGGCCCTTGGATCCGTAGACGCGCTTCGGATTTTCGCCGCACGCCATCTTCAGGCTGTAGGGCGCGCCCGGAAACTTCATCCCCTGCGCGGTGCGGGCATAGACATTCTTCAGCGTCACGCCGCGCCCGCCGAACAGGTTTGCGGACCCCGGCAGGATCTGGAGCGTCGTGACACCGCCATTGGTCAGCGCGCGGCTGAACCCCGGATCCTGCGGCCAGACGCTATGTTCCGCCCACACTTCCGCGCGCACCGCCCCCGTCGCCTCGTTGCCATCGGACAGCGCCTGCACGCCGGGGCTGGGATAATCGCCCAGATGGCTGTGAATATCGATCACGCCCGGCGTCACCCATTTGCCGGTCCCGTCGATGGTCGTCACCCCGGCCGGTGCCGCGACATCCTGACCGAGCGCCACGATCTTGCCTTCGGAGAACAGCACCGATCCACGCTCGATCCGCCCGCCTTCGCCATCATAGATGGTGACGTTCGTCACCAGCGTCGGCACGCCCGGATAGGCGCGATAGGTAGACGGATAGGGATCATGATCGAGACTCGGCTTCGCCGGCCCGCTCGGGCGCGTAGCCGACGCGCTCTTCACGGGCGGCGTCTGCGCGCACCCCACCAGCGCCAGCGCTGCGCAGGCCGTCATCCAGAGATGCTTCATGCCTTATACTCCCCTTCGGTGCGCGTGCCGACCGCAGCCGGCTCCCCCAGACTGGCTTGCCCCGCCAGCGCGGGATCCGCGTCCTTCATCAGCTTCAAATGCATCAACCGCACCACGAACGGCGCAAGCAGCAGGACCACGGCGCCGATCGCGATCGAAATCCAGCCGAGCCGGCCATAGACTTCCAGCACGCGTTCCGGCCCGACGCCTTCGCCCCCCGTCGCCTGCGCGATCACGCCGGCCAGGAAATTGCCGGCCGCGGTCGCCAGAAACCAGGTGCCCATCATCAGCCCGACCATGCTGCCCACCGACAGCCGCGTCATTGCCGCCAGCCCGACCGGCGAGAAGCAGAGTTCGGCCGCGGTGTGGAACAGATACAGCAGGATGATGAACAGCGCCGGCGTCGGCGCGCCGGCATTCATCGCCGCACCGGCGACCAGCACCAGAAAGCCCAGCCCGATCACGATCAGCCCGATGCCGAACTTGAACGGCGCGCTCGGTTCCAGCCGCCGCCGGTCGAGAAAGGTCCACAAGGCCGCGAAGACCGGCGCGAGCAGGATGATGAAGATCGAATTGACCGACTGGAACAGCGACGCCGGAATCTCGAACCCCAGCATATGCCGGTCGACGGCGCGGTCGGTATAGACGTTGAGCGACGATCCCGCCTGTTCGAACAGCGCCCAGAAGAGCGGGCACAGCGCGATCAGGAACAGCGCGCCGAACACCCGGTCACGCTCCACCTTCGGCAGGGTAAAGACCGCACGGTACAGAATGAACAGGATCGTCGCCGCGGCGAAGGTCACCAGCAACGTGCCGACCACGCCCTGCGACTGCAACAGCCACCATGCGACCGCCACCGCGCCGATCGCGCCCAGATAGATCATCCATTCGCGCGACAGGCCGACCGCCGTGCGCGCACGCAGCAGCGCCGGTTCGGGCGGCTCGCCCACGCCCAGCAATTCCTTGCGGAACAGCACGAACACCACCAGCCCAGCAACATGCCGATCCCGGCCGCGCCGAAGCCCCATGCCCAGCCGACCGTCTCGCCCAGCAGGCCGCAGATGATCGGCCCGCTCGCGCCGCCCACATTGATCCCCATATAGAAAATCGAGAAACCCGGATCGCGCCGCGCATCACCCCGCGGATAAAGCTGCCCCACCAGCACCGAGATATTGGCCTTCAGGAAGCCGGTGCCGACGATGATCGACGCCAGCCCCAGATAGAAACCGTTCAGATAAACGCCCTGTTGACCGCTCGGTCCTTCCAGCAGACCGATCATCAAATGCCCGGCCGCGATGAACAATCCACCGACCAGCACCGCCCGGCGCGCACCCAGAAACCGGTCGGCCAGATAACCGCCGATCACCGGCGTGACATAGACCAGCGAGGTATAGGCCCCGTAAATCCCGTAAGCCGGCTCGTCCCCGAACAGGAAATGCTTGGTCAAGTAGAAGATCAGCAGCGCGCGCATTCCGTAGAAGGAAAAACGCTCCCACATCTCTGTGAAGAACAGCACGAACAGGCCGCGCGGATGTCCGAGGAAGCTGCGCCCCCCGGATGCGAGCGGCGGAAAGGACGAGGCCATAAGGCAGGCGGCTCCGGACTGGGCAGGGACAGGATGGTTCCGGCGGAACCGGACCCTATGGCGCGGAGACTAGCGGCGAAATTGCGTGTGTGAAGAAGATTGTTGCGTCGCAATGACACTGATATCGGAGACGCCATGTTCAACGATCCGTCGACCCCCGCTACGCTCCTCGCCACCCGCCGTTCGGGCAAGCCGCGCGACATGGTCGCACCCGGCCCCGATGCGGGCCAGTTGCGCGCGATCCTGTCGACCGCGATCCGCACGCCCGACCATGGCAAGCTCGCCCCGTGGCGGATCGTCACCATCGGCGCGGATCAGCGACCGGCCTTCGCCGCGTTGCTGCGCACCGCCTATCTCGCGGAAAAACCCGCCGCCGGCCGGCTGGAGCTGGAGGCGATCGACCAGTTCGCATATCAGGCGCCCACGCTGGTCGTCGTCCTCTCCGCCCCCGCCCGCGCCAGCCATATCGCCATCTGGGAACAGGAATTGTCCGCCGGCGCGCTGTGCATGAACCTGCTCGCCGCCGTCCATGCCGCCGGGTTCGTCGGCGGCTGGCTGACGACATGGGCGGCCTATTCCAATGCCGTGCGCGATGCCTTCGGGTCGGAGCATGAACGCATCGCCGGCTTCATCTTCATCGGTACGCCGTCACGCCCGCTGGACGAACGCCCACGTCCCGATTTCGAACAGGTCGTCCGCCCCTGGTCCGCTTGACCCCTTTGCCGTATTAGTACAGTGTAGCGCATGGCCGAACAGGATCGCCCCGTCTATCTGCGGCTACGGGACCGCATCGCCGAATCGATTTTGGATGGCCGCTACCGGGATGGCGATCCCCTCCCCAGCGTGCGCGCCTTCGCCGCCGAACAGGGCGCGAACCCGCTGACCGTGGCCAAGGCCTATCAGAGCTTTCAGGAAGACGGCCTCGTCACCGTCCGCCGCGGCGTCGGCATGTTCGTGGCGGACGGCGCGACCGAACGCCTCCGCCGCACCGAACGCAAGCAGTTCCTCGAAGAAGACTGGCCCCTCATCACCGCCCGCATCCGCCGGCTGCGGATCGATCCGAAGACCTTGCTGGACGTGGCGGAGGCCTGACGGACGGCCTTACGCCGCCAGCACGTCCGCCCCGACCATATAAAGTCCCGCCGCCCCCGCCGAGGCGCCAGCCTCTAGCCCGGCGGCTTCCGGCACCACGCGGTCCAGATAGAAACGCACCGCCGCCCGCTTCATCTGCGCGAAGGCATCATCGCCTTCCACCAGACGAGCCTGCCGCGCCATCAGCCAGCCGGCGGTCGCGACCGCCGTCATCGTCAGGAACGGATAGCTTCCCGCCAGCCGGTCGTCGCCGTCACCCGTGCGCAGCGCCTCGCCGACACGCGCTACTGCATCCACCAGCGCCATCAGCCCGGCTTCGTCCGCCGCTTCGGCCCGGATCTCGGCCAGCAACGCCGCCAGCCCCGCGCCGCCGTCGCCGGTCAGCTTGCGGCCGACCAGATCCGCCGCCTGAATGCCGTTGGTCCCCTCATAGATGGGCGCGATCCGCGCATCGCGATAATGCTGCGCCGCGCCCGTCTCCTCGATATAGCCCATGCCGCCATGCACCTGAATGCCGATGCTGGTCACCTCCACGCCGATGTCGGTGCCATAGGCCTTCACCAGCGGCGTCATCAGGTCGACCCGCACCCGCGCCGCCGCATCGCCGGCATGGGCGCGGTCCACCTGTCCCGCCGCATGATAGCAAAGCGCGCGCGCTGCCATGGTCAGCGCCTTCATCCGCAGCAACATCCGCCGCACATCCGGATGTTCGATGATCGCCACGGACTCGCGCGATGCCGCCCCGGCCCGCGCGGATTGCACGCGACCGGTGGCATAATCCACCGCCGCCTGCGTCGCGCGCTCGGCGATCTCGACTCCCTGCAAACCGACATTCAGCCGCGCATTGTTCATCATCGTGAACATGGCACGCATCCCGCCATGCTCCGGCCCGACCAGCTCGCCGATGCAATCGTCCCTGTCGCCGAACGACATCACGCAGGTCGGCGAGGCGTGCAGCCCCATCTTATGCTCGATCGACACGCAACGCACATCATTGGCCGCGCCGATCGTGCCATCCGCCCCCACGCGGAAGCGCGGCACCACGAACAGCGAGATGCCGCGCGTGCCCGCTGGCGCATCCGGCGTCCGCGCCAGCACGAGGTGAACGATATTCTCGCTCAGATCATGCTCGCCGAAACTGATATAAATTTTCGTCCCCTTGATCCGGTAGGTTCCGTCCGGCTGCGGCGTCGCAGTGGTGCGCAGTGCGCCCACGTCCGAACCGGCCTGCGGCTCGGTCAGGTTCATCGTGCCCGTCCATGCGCCGCTTACCAGCTTCGGCAGATAGAGCGCCTGCTGTTCCGCACTGCCATGCGCCGAAATCGCCTCGATCGCGCCCACCGTCAGCGTGGGGCACAGCGCGAAGGACAGGTTCGCCGTGCCGAGGCTTTCCAGCACCGCCGTCGCCACCGCGAAGGGCAGGCCCTGCCCGCCAGTCTCCGGTGCGGCGTCGATCGTGCCCCATCCGCCCGCCACATAATCGCGATAGGCATCCGCATAACCCGCCGGCATCACGACGCCCGCGTCCGTCCGCCGCGCGCCGACCGTATCGCCGATCCGGTTGAGCGGCGCGAACACCCCTTCCGCAAAGTCCGCAGCACCTTCCAGCACCGCATCCACCATGTCCGGCGTCGCATCGGCAAAGGCGGGCATCGCGGCCAGTTCCGGCAGCCCGGCGACATGGGTCAGCAGGAAACGCTGTTCGGCGACGGGCACGGTGAAGGGCATGTCATCTCCTATGGGCTTTCACAGCCGGTTGACCCCGCTATAGCTGCGTCCCGTGAACGAACAAAAGCCCAGAAATCCGGCCGTCATGCGCCGCTACGGCACCGCCGCGATCCGGCAGGCGGCGGCGCTGATCCACGCCGGTCAGCCGGTCGCGATCCCGACCGAAACCGTCTACGGACTGGCGGCGGATGCGACGAACGGCGAATCGGTCGCGGGCATCTACGCGGCCAAGGGACGCCCGTCCTTCAACCCGCTGATCGTGCATGTGCCGGATCTCGCCGCCGCCGAACGCCTGGCGCTCTTCGACGACACGGCCCGCATCCTCGCCGCCGCCTTCTGGCCCGGCCCGCTAACCTTGGTCCTGCCGCTTTGCCCGGACAGCGGCATCGCCTCCCTCGTCACCGCCGGCCTGCCGACCGTCGCGATCCGCGTGCCGGTCCACCGCGCGATGCGGGCGCTGCTGGCCGCCACCGGCCTGCCGCTCGCCGCGCCCAGCGCCAATGCCAGCGGCGGGATCAGCCCCACCCGCGCCGCGCATGTCGCCGCCAGCCTCGCCGGTCGCATTCCGCTGGTGGTGGACGACGGCGCGACGGCGCTCGGCCTGGAATCGACGATCGTCGCGACCGGGCCGGATGGCCTGCGCCTGCTTCGTCCGGGACCGATCACCACCGCCATGCTCGAAGCCGCCACCGGCCAATCCGTGGCGACGGCCAGCGGCACCGCAATCGAGGCGCCCGGTCAGCTTGCCAGCCATTATGCGCCCGATCGTCCGCTCCGCCTGAACGCCACGACCGCAGATCCTGACGAATGGCATCTCGGCTTCGGCCCCGTCGCGGGTGATGCCACCCTGTCCGCCTCGGGCGATCTGCGCGAAGCCGCCGCGCGGCTGTTCGATCTGCTGCACGAGGCCGACCGCTCCGGACGCGCCCGCATCGCCGTCGCGCCCGTGCCACCGGACGATCTCGGCGCGGCGATCAACGACCGTCTCGGGCGCGCGGCCGCCCCGCGCTGAACGAAAAGGGCGGCGGCAGGCACGAAAAAGTAACCCGTTCGCCCCTACACCGCCGGGCATGACGCCGCAGCCGCCCGCCCGCATCCTCCTCGTCTTCGGCACGCGCCCGGAAGCGATCAAGATGGTGCCCATCGTCCATGCGCTGAAGGCGACGCCGGGTCTGGAAACCCTGGTCTGCGTCACCGCGCAGCATCGCGGCCTGCTCGATCAGGTGCTGGCGATCGGCGGCGTGGTGCCGGATGTCGATCTGGACCTGATGGCTCCGGACCAGAGCCTCGACGCGCTCAGCGCCCGCCTCCTGACGGAACTGGGCGCAGTCTATGACCAGGTGAAGCCCGACCGCGTGCTCGTGCAGGGCGACACCGCCACCGCCATGATCGGCGCGCTCGCCGCTTATTATCGCAAGATCCCGGTCGCGCATGTCGAAGCCGGGCTGCGCTCGGGCGATATCCATCATCCCTGGCCGGAGGAAGTGAACCGCCGCATCGTCGCCACGATCGCCGACCTGCATTTCGCGCCGACGGACACCGCCGCCGCCGCGCTGATCGCGGAACGGATCGCCCCCCGCACCGTGCACATGACCGGTAATCCGGTGATCGACGCGCTCTATGCCACCTGCGCGCGGATCGCTGCGGAACCCGCGCTCGCCGCCGGTCTGGACGATCTGGCGGCGCGCTTCGCCGGCCGCCGCATCATCGCCGTCACCACGCATCGCCGGGAGAATTTCGGCGGCGGGATGGACGCCATCGCCCGCGCCGTCGCCCGCATCGCCGATCGGCCAGACGTCGCAATCATCTTCCCGGTTCACCCCAACCCCGCCGTCCGACGTGCGATGGACCCGATCCTCGGCGACCGACCCAATGTCGCGTTGATCGATCCGCTCGATTACCCGCATTTCGTCCGCCTGCTGGGCATGGCCGATCTGGTGCTGACCGACAGCGGCGGCGTGCAGGAAGAGGCCCCCGCGCTCGGCAAGCCGGTGCTGGTCCTGCGGGAAACCACCGAACGTCCCGAAGGCGTCACCGCCGGCACCGCCCGGCTGGTCGGCACCGACGAAGACCGGATCGTCACGGAAACGCTGCGCCTGCTCGACGACGCGACGGCCCACGCCGCCATGGCGCAAGCACATAACCCCTTCGGGGACGGGCAGACCGCTCCCCGGATCGCAAGGATCATCGCCGATGCTGTCTGACTCGCCGCCCCGGGTTTCCGTCATCGGTCTCGGCTATATCGGCCTGCCCACCGCCGCGGTGGTCGCGCGGTCGGGCTGTCCGGTCCTGGGCATCGACGTGACGGCGCATGTCGTCGACACCGTCAATTCGGGCCATGTCCATATCGAGGAACTGGATCTCGACGCGCTGGTGCAGGCCGTCGTCGCGCGCGGCACCCTGCGGGCCTCGCTCACGGTCGCGCCGGCCGAAATCTTCGTCATCGCCGTGCCGACGCCCTTTGCCGAAAACCACGCGCCCGACATCCGCTTCGTGCTGGAAGCCGCGCGCACCATCGCGCCGGTGCTGAAGGTTGGCGACACGATCATCCTCGAATCTACCTCGCCCGTCGGCACGACCGAAAAATTGCGCGACCTGATCGCCGATCTTCGTCCCGATCTGCGCGTGCCCGGCCGTGGCGGCGACGGTGTCGATCTCGCCATCGCCTATTGCCCGGAACGTGTGCTGCCCGGCCGCATCCTGCACGAACTGGTCACCAATGATCGGTGTATCGGCGGCATCACCCCGCGCTGCGCGCGCAAGGCAATGAGCTTCTACCGCCGCTTCGTCCGCGGACAGTGCATCACCACCACCGCGCGCGTCGCGGAAATGGTGAAGCTGACCGAAAATGCGTTCCGCGACGTCAACATCGCCTTCGCCAACGAACTCTCGATCGTGGCGGACACGATGCAACTGGACGTGTGGGAGGTAATCCGGCTCGCCAACCTCCATCCGCGCGTCAACATCCTGCAACCCGGCCCCGGCGTCGGCGGCCATTGCATCGCGGTCGATCCGTGGTTCATCGTCCACAGCGACCCCGAAAACACGCCGCTGATCCGCACCGCCCGCGAAGTGAATGATCGCAAGTCCGACCATGTCGTCGATCGCGCCTCCGCCCTGCTGGCGGCGATGCCCGACGTCCCCGTCGCCTGCCTCGGCCTCGCCTTCAAGGCGAATATCGACGATTTCCGCGAAAGCCCGGCCGTCAAGGTCGCCGCTGCGCTCGCTCGCAAGCATGGCCGCCGCATTCGCGTGGTCGAACCCTATGCCAATGCGCTCCCTGCCGCCTTCGCCGGCACCGGCGCGGAACTGATCGATATCGACAGCGCGATCGAAACCTGTCCGATCTTCATCGTGCTGGTCGACCATGACATCTTCCGCTCCGTGCCCTTGAGCGAACGCGCCACAAAGCTGGTCTACGACACGCGCGGTATCTGGCCCGACCAACCCGTCACGATCGACGGCGGCACGCAGTTGAAGGCGGTCGCCTGAATACTGCAGGATAAACGCTACACGCTGTTCCCCCGCGAACGCGGGGGTCCAGATCCGCCCCCGAAAATGGCTCCTGTCCGTAGGAATAGCAGAGGCCATTACGTTCCCCGGCGCAGGCCGGGGCCTAGGCGCAACCGTCCCACCAAGACCCCGGCCTGCGCCGGGGAACAGGGGGGATTCTAAACCCAGTCCCGCGCAAACCGCCGACCCAGCCCGGTCAGCAATTCATATTGCGAAACCCCGGTATCCGCCGAGGCCGTCGGCAGATCATAATCCAGCACGACCCAGTCGCCTTCGCCCACCTGCGTCCCCGTCACATCCACCGCGACCAAATCCATCGACACGCGCCCCAGCAGCGCCCGCCGCGCGCCATCGATCAGCGCGGTGCCCACGCCCGCAAAGGCCCGGCGATAGCCATCGGCATAGCCGATATTGAGCATCGCCACGCGCATCGGCCCCGATGCGATGAAATCCGCGCCATAGCCCACCGCATCGCCGGCCGACACCGGCCGCACCTGCAACACCTCCGCCGACAAGGCAACGACGGGTTTCGGGTCCGCCCCCGGCCCCGGTTCGCCGCCATAAAGCCCGATTCCCGGCCGGGTGAGATCGAACCGATAGGGCGCGCCCAGGCAGATGCCAGCGGAATTGGAAAGGCTGTATCGCTTCGCCCGCACCAGTCCGGACAGCGCGCGAAACAGATCCGCCTGCACCCGGTTCATCGGATGATCCGGCGTATCGGCGCAGGCCAGATGGCTTATCAAGGTCACGATATTGACGCCCGACAGGATCTCGGACCTTGCCTCCGAAGGAGACAGTCCCAGCCGGTTCATCCCCGTATCGACCATCACATCGCATGGCCGGCCCGGTGCCACCGCCTTCCAGCGTGCCACCATGGCCGGTGTGTTCAGCACCGGCCGCACGCGAGATTCCAGCGCGCGGGCAACATCCGCCTCGCGCAAGCCGTGCAGCACGGAGAGCGACAGTCCTTCGTCCAGCGGCCCCAGCGCCGCCGCCTCATCCCAGCTCGATACGAAGAAGTCGCGGCATCCCGCCGCGGCCAGTCGGTCGACCACCTGACGTGCGCCAAGCCCGTAGCCATTGGCCTTCACCGCCGCGCCGCACGCCGCCGATCCCGATCGCGCCGCATACCAGCGCCAGTTCGCCACCAGCGCGGCACCATCGATGGAGAGGCGGAGAGGAGAGGTCATGCGCGACGGTTAACCACGTCGCGACGAATCGTCCATGCGGCAAAATCGGGACGGGGCAGCATCCTCCGCCCCATCCCGCCTTGCAGCAGCATCACGCCGCCGCCGGTTCCCGCCACACCAGCACCGGCTTGCGCGCCGCGCCCGTCTCATCCAGCCGCCGCCGCGGCGCGAAGATCGGTGCCGCCTTCAGCACCGGATCGCCGGCCTTGGCCCGCTCCGCCACCGACCGCAGCGCCTCGACGAACTGGTCGATCGCGGCACGGCTTTCGGTCTCGGTCGGCTCGATCAGCATCGCGCCATGCACCACCAGCGGGAAATACATCGTCATCGGGTGGAAACCCTCGTCGATCAGCCCCTTGGCGACATCCAGCGTCGTGAAGCCTTCCGCAAAGCCATCATCCGAGAACAACGCCTCATGCATACAGGGTCCGGTGCCGGCGAACGGCGCGTCCAGCACATCCTCCAGCGACCGCAGGATGTAGTTGGCGTTCAGCACCGCATCCTCGGACACCTGCCGAAGCCCGTCCGCCCCGTGGCTCAATATGTACGCCAGCGCGCGGCTGAACATGCCCATCTGGCCATGAAACGCCACCATCCGCCCGAACGTGCCGGCATGATGTTCGCCCGCCGTCTCTTCCTCGACCAGACGATATTGATCGCCATCCTTCTCAACGAAGGGCAGCGGCGCATAGGGGGCAAGCGCGGCGGAGAACACCACCGGCCCCGAACCCGGACCGCCGCCGCCATGCGGCGTGGAGAAGGTCTTGTGGAGATTGATGTGCATCGCATCGATGCCCAGATCGCCCGGCCGCACGCGTCCGACAATGGCGTTAAAGTTCGCGCCGTCGCAATAAACCAGCCCGCCCGCCGCATGGACGGCTTCGGAAATCGCCGCCATATCGCGTTCGAACAGCCCGCACGTATTGGGGTTGGTAATCATCACCCCCGCCACGTCCGGCCCCAGCCGGTCCTTCAGCGCCTGAAGATCCACGCGCCCTTCGGCATCGGCCGGGATATTCTCGACCGCATAGCCGCAGAACGCCGCCGTCGCCGGGTTCGTCCCGTGCGCGCTTTCCGGCACCAGCACCACCTTGCGCGCGTCGCCACGCGCTTCCAGCGCCGAACGGATCGCGAGCAGCCCGCACAATTCGCCATGCGCGCCCGCCTTCGGGCTCATGGCGACGGCCGGCATTCCCGTCAGCGTCTTCAGCCATTCGCCCAGCTCATGGATCAGCGCGAACGCGCCCTGCACCGTCTCAACCGGCTGCAACGGATGGATATCGGCAAAGCCCGGCAGCCGCGCCATCTTCTCGTTCAGCCGCGGATTATGCTTCATCGTGCACGAACCGAGCGGGAAGAAGCCGAGATCGATCCCGTAATTCTGCCGGCTGAGCCGCGTATAATGGCGCACCGCCTCGGGTTCCGACAGGCCGTACAGCCCGATCGGTTCGGTCCGTTCCAGACCACCCAGCCGCGACGCGACCTTCGGCGCGGCGACGATGTCGACGCCCGTCCGGTCGGTCCCGCCGATTTCGAACAGCAGCGCCTCTTCCAGCATCAGCGCACGATTGCCGGTGAAGGTCTCGAAAGTCTCGCCCTGATCGCCGATCGGCGGGGTGGTTTCGGGACGGGTGACGCGTCCTTCGCGGTTCATGCCAAAGCCTCCTCAAGCGCGTGCGCAAGTTCGTCGACATCGTCCGGTTCGACCGTTTCGGTCACCGCGACGACCAGCCCGTTCGCCAGCGCATCCACGCCGGGATACAGCCGCCCCAGCGATACGCCGCCCAAAATGCCATCATCGGCCAGCGCGCGGATCACCGGTCGCGCTTCCTTGCTTAGACGCAAGGTGAACTCGTTGAAGAACGGCCCGCTGACCAGTTCGACGCCCGGCACCGTCGCAAGCTTCTCCGCCGCCGCGACCGCCTTGGCATGGTTCAGCGTGGCAAGATCGCGCAGCCCACGTTCGCCCAGAAGGCTCATATGGATGGTGAACGCCAGCGCGCAAAGTCCTGAATTCGTGCAGATATTGGACGTCGCCTTCTCACGCCGGATATGCTGTTCGCGCGTGGACAGCGTCAGCACGAAGCCCCGCTTGCCATCGGCATCCACCGTCTCGCCCGCCAACCGGCCCGGCATCTGCCGCACATATTTGTCGCGCGTCGCGAACAGGCCGACATATGGCCCGCCGAAATTCAGCCCGACGCCGATCGACTGGCCTTCGCCTACCACGATGTCCGCGCCCATCTCGCCCGGCGACCGGATCGCGCCCAGCGCGACCGGTTCGGTCACTACCGCGATCAGCAGTGCGCCCTTGGCATGGCAGCGTTCCGCCAGTTCGGACAGATCGGTGACATGGCCGAGAATATTCGGGTTCTGCACCACGACGCAACTGACGTCGCCGTCCACGGCCGCCAGCATCCGCGCCATGTCATCACCCGGCGCACCATCGGTCAGCTCGGGGATGGCGGTGTCGAGCACATCGCCCGTAAACTTCGCCATCGTCGTGCAGACCGACACATAATGCGGATGCAGACCGGCCGACAGCACCGCCTTGCCGCGCCGCGTGATACGCCGCGCCATCACGATTGCCTCCCAGCAGGCGGTCGACCCGTCATACATGGAAGCATTGGCAACATCGCAGCCGTAGAGCCGCGCGACCTGCGTCTGGAATTCGAACAGCGCTTGCACCGTGCCCTGAGCGATTTCAGGCTGATAGGGCGTATAGCTCGTCAGAAATTCACCGCGCTGGATGATATGATCGACGCTGGCTGGCACATGATGCCGATAGGCGCCGCACCCCAGGAAGAAAGGCGCATCCCCCGCCGCCAGATTGCGCGCCGCCATCCGCGAAAGCTGCCGCTCCACGGACAGTTCGGACGCATGCATCGGCAGGCCGGCGATCGGCCCGTCCAGCCGCGCCACTTGCGGAACATCGACGAACAAATCGTCGATCGTCTGCGCCCCCACGGCGGCGAGCATAGCCGTCCGGTCGGCATCGGTCAGCGGAAGATAGCGCATGGAATCATATCCTGATTCTGGGCGGGATAATCACCCCGCCCCGTTCGGTTCGAGCCTGTCGGCACCATCTCGCCCGGTTCGTAAGCGCGGAAACGCTGCGCAGCGTTCTCGACAGGCTCGAACCGAACGAAAAGATGACTGATTTCAAAGGCCTTCGAGATAGACCTTATAAGCGTCGGCATCCATCAGGCTGTCCAGTTGCCCGGCATCGGACAACTTCACCTTGAAGAACCAGCCGTCGCTTTCCGGCGCGGTGTTCACCAGCGACGGATCGGCTTCGAGCGCGGCGTTGGCCTCGATCACTTCGCCAGAAACGGGCGCATAGACGTCGGATGCGGCCTTCACCGATTCAACGACGGCGGCTTCCTTGCCCTTCTCGACCATCGTGCCTGCGGGCGGCACCTCGACGAACACGACGTCGCCCAGTTGCGCCTGCGCATAGTCACTGATGCCGACCGTCGCCGTCACATCGTCGACAGTGGCGTTGACGCTGATCCATTCATGATCGCGGGTGAAATAGAAGGCCATGGGTCAGGCTCCCTTGCGGACATAATTGTGGGGAATGAAGGGCATCGGCACGACTTCTCCGACGAAGCGCTTGCCGCGTTGTTCGAGATCGATCTTGGATCCCACACCGGCGAGCACCGCCGGAACATAGGCCATCGCAATCGACCGCTGGAGCGAAGGGGAAAAGCCGCCGCTGGTCACGCGTCCCTCGACACCGTCGATCGCTTGCAACACCCGCGCGCCCTCGCGCACCGGCTGCCGCCCCTCGACGATCAGCCCGACGCGCTTGAACAGCGGCCCCGCCGCACGTTCGGCGAGGATGCGTTCGGCACCCGGAAAACCGCCTTCCTCGCGACGGCGCTTGGACAACGCAAAGCCCAGATCGGCGACGACCGGCGTGATTTCGGGATCGAGATCATGCCCATAGAGCGGCAATCCCGCCTCCAGCCGCAGCGAGTCCCGCGCGCCCAGCCCGATCGGCTTGATCTCCGGTTCCGCGCACAGCCGTTCCGCAAAGGCTTCCGCAGCGTCCGCCGGCAGGGAGATTTCGCAACCATCCTCGCCGGTATAGCCCGACCGACTGATCCACAGCTTCACGCCGTTCCAGTCGAACGCGCCCGCCGTCATGAACACCAGCCGCTCGACGCCCGGCACGATCCGCGCCAGCGCCTCGACCGCCCTCGGACCCTGCACCGCCAGCAAAGCCTGCTCGTCCATATGGTTGAGCGTGATTTCATCTTCGAGATGATCGAGGATATGCGCGATGTCGTCATATTTGGTGGCACCGTTCACCACCATGTAGAAATCGTCCGCGCGCCGCGTCAGCATCAAATCGTCGAGAATGCCGCCATTGTCGGACAGCAGCAGCGAATAGCGCATCCGCCCTTCGCCCAGACCCGCGACATCGGCCGGCAACATACCCTCCAGCGCAGCGACCACGCCTTCGCCCGAGAGCAGCAACTGCCCCATATGGCTGACATCGAACAGACCGGCCGATGTCCGCGTCCACAGATGCTCGGCCATGATGCCTTCATACTGGATCGGCATATGATAGCCGGCGAACGCGACCATCCGCGCGCCACGCGCACGATGCCAGGCATCCAGCGGCAACGTGCCGGTTTCCAGTTCGATCTCGGTTTCGGCTTCGCTCAATCGGGCCTCCTGACAAAATGACGATGCGCCGCGGGCGTCACGGCCCGGTGTTCGCATCGCCCCCTCTGTCACGGAACCTGAGAGCTTTGATCCGGCCGCTTGCGCAAGGCCGGACTTACCCCTTCGGCGGCCCCCTTTCGGGGACTCTTTCCAGAGTGTCGTTATTCGGCCCGCGCGGTCCCGTATGCCTGAGAGATTCCGGGGCGGTTGCTCCTTCGGCGGCGGTCCGGTTGCCCGTCCCGCACTCTCCCGCGCGGCCCTCCGGAATCGCTTCCGGCCGACCACTCCCGAGTGGCCTGCGCGCGCCACGCTGTCAACGGTGCGGCAGCGCCCGTGAAGGGAAAAACTTGCCGACTCACCCGATCCCCCGCAAAGACGCGTCCATGACCGTCAGCATCGATATGGGAACCGGCACCGGTGGTGCACCGGCACTGATGGAATTGGAGGAACTGCTCGCCACGCGCCTCCTGGTTCAGGGCAATTCGGGGTCGGGCAAATCGCACCTCCTCCGCCGCCTGCTCGAAGGGGCCGCGCCCTGGGTGCAGCAGATCGTCATCGATCCGGAGGGTGATTTCGTCACCTTGGCCGATCGTTACGGTCATTCGGTGATTGAGGGCGCGGATTATAGCGAGGCGGAGATCAAGCGCATCGCCGCGCGCATCCGCGAACATCGCGTCTCCGCCGTGCTCAGCCTGGAAGGGCTGGATGCCGAAATGCAGATGCGCTGCGCCGCCTCCTTCCTGATGGCCCTGTTCGATGCGCCGCGCGAACATTGGTATCCGGCGCTGGTCGTGGTGGACGAAGCGCAACTCTTCGCCCCCGCCGCCGCGGGCGAAGTGGCGGACGATGCCCGGCGCGCGTCGCTCGGTGCGATGACCAACCTGATGTGCCGTGGCCGGAAGCGCGGGCTGGCGGGCGTCATCGCCACGCAGCGCCTTGCCAAACTCGCAAAAAATGTCGCAGCAGAAGCATCCAACTTCCTGATGGGGCGGACCTTTCTCGATATCGACATGGCCCGCGCCGCCGATCTGCTCGGCATGGAGCGCCGACAGGCCGAACAGATTCGTGATCTTGAGCGCGGCCAGTTTCTGGCGCTCGGTCCCGCGCTTTGCCGTCGCCCGATCGCGATCCGCATCGGCGCGGTGGAAACGCAGGCCCGCACCACCAGTCCCAAATTGCTCGATCTCGCCCCCGCGCCGACCGGCGAGGATGCCCAGATGCTGCTCTTCGCCGCCGCCCCCGTCGAACCGCGCCCGGCACCACCGCCGCCGCCACCCGGCCCCAGCGCGGACGATCTGATCCGGGAAATCGCCAAGCCGCTGCCCATGTCTTCGCTGCTCGACCGGCCGCAGGTCAGCGCCGCCGACCGCGACCGCATCATCTCCACCGTGCTGGGGGAAATCACCGCCGAGGCGGACAGCGCCTATCGCTCGCCCGCTGTGCTGTTCCAGGATTTCGGCGTGCGCTGCCGGATGCACGGGCTGGCGGAGACCGGCTATGATCTCGCCCGCTTCCGCAGCCGCCTTTCCATGGCGCGCGCCGGGCTGACCGGCGGACTGGCCGACGATGCCCGCTTCGCGCCGGCCGCCGAGATCGCGCGCGGACTGGAAGAGGATATGCAGGGCATCTATCTGCTGCTCGCCCGCGCCGCGCTGGACGGCGCGCCCTGCCCCGACGATGCGGAAATCGCTGCGGTTTATGGCACGCATTCGCTCGGCCGCGTCCGCCGCCTGCTCGCCTATCTCCAGACGCAGGGGCTGCTCGCCATCCATACCGACATGCGCGGCGATCGCCGGATCGGCATTCCCGCGCTCGGCTGGATCACGGCGGCGGCGGCACCGACGGCGGCGAGCGCCTAACCGGACGCCGCCAAAACATCCCCTTTACGCAAACGTAAAGCTTTGCTTGCCTCGCCCGTCAGTTCGGATATCGTGGCCGGCATGAGCCTTCCTCCCCTGTTCGACCGGCTGCGATTGCCCGTCATCGCATCGCCGCTTTTCATCATCTCGACACCGGAACTGGTGATCGCGCAGTGCAAGGCGGGGATCGTCGGATCCTTCCCCGCTTTGAACGCCCGTCCCGCCGGGATGCTGGACCAGTGGCTGGAACGGATCACGACCGAGTTGGCGGCGCATGACCGCGCGCATCCCGATCGTCCGGCCGCGCCCTTCGCGGTCAACCAGATCGTCCATCGCTCGAATGACCGGCTGGAAACCGATCTTGCGGTTTGCGCGAAGTGGAAGGTGCCGATCGTCATCACCTCGCTCGGTGCAAGGCAGGATCTGAACGAGGCGGTCCATGGTTGGGGCGGCATCACGCTGCACGACATCATCGACGACCGTTTCGCCCGCAAGGCGATCGAGAAGGGTGCGGACGGACTGATCGCGGTCGCCGCCGGCGCGGGTGGCCATGCCGGCACGCTCTCGCCCTTCGCGTTGATCGGCGAGATCCGCCAATGGTTTGACGGGCCGTTGATCCTGTCCGGCGCGATCGCCAACGGTGCCGCCATCCTCGCGGCGCAGGCGATGGGGGCGGATCTCGCTTATGTCGGTTCGCTGTTCATCGCCACGACCGAAGCCAATGCGGACACGGCCTACAAGCAGGGCATCGTCGATGGCCGCGCCGCGGACATCGTCTATTCCAACCTCTTCACCGGCGTGCACGGCAATTATCTGCGCGGGTCGATCATCGCCGCCGGTCTCGATCCCGATGCGCTGCCGGAGGGCGATCTGAAGACGATGGATTTCGGCACCGGGCAAGGCAAGACCAAGGCCTGGCGCGATATCTGGGGTTCGGGCCAGGGCATCGGCGCGGTCGATGCGGTCCTGCCCGCGGCCGATCGCATCGCATGGCTGGCGGATGGCTATGCCGCCGCACTCGCCGATCTCAACCGCCGCACCGGCTGAACCCCGCTGCGGCTGCGGATCGGACTAGAGTGCGCGTTCCAGCTGGCCGAGCATGGAGCGCACCGGGCTGCCGCCCTCCGCACCGCGCGCCATTTCGCTTTCCAGACGGCGGACGCGTTCCTGCAGGTCGCACGTCGCGCGGATCAGATGTTGCGCGGTTGCGGGTAGCAGGTCGACGTCGTCGGGGAGACTGTCGATCGCATCGGGCAGCGGACGGAGCGCCTGCGTCGTCTGCGTCCGCAAGCCGGTGACCTTCCGGGACAGCAGCCATGCCACGACATGCATCAGCCGCGTCGTGACCTTCAGTGATTCGCAGGAAAACAGCACCCGATCGCGTGCCGGCAGCGCATCCCGCTCCGCACGTCCGTTTTCGTCGAAATAGGCCCGCGCCTCATCCGCCAGCACCATCGCTTCGGTATGCAGCGAGTCGACCAGTCGCTCGGTCAGCCCAAATCGGTCTTCGTCTTGCATCACCGCCCCCGCGATATCCCGGTGGCCTCCATGACACGCCGACCGGCCGCACGGAAGCACTAAAGCAGGTAAACCGCGCATAACCCACGAAGAAACCGCGCGCTGTTCAGGCGATGATATCGGGCACCATCATATCCTCGGTCTGCGCGATCTCGTCTTTCAATCGCAATTTCCGGCGCTTGAGCCGCGCCATCTGCAATTCGTCGCGGATCGGCGCACGTATGAGGGCGGAAATCGCATCGTCCAGATCGCCATGGGCGATGCGAAGAAGTTGCAGCCGTCGCGCGAGTTCGTCCATGTCGAATGCGTTCCCCGTCCGGTGCGCCCCAAGGGGGCGATAAAGGCGAAGCGTGGCACACTCAAGCCCGCCCGCACAGCCCGTTCGCTTCAGCCGAACGATCGCGTCCTTCCGTCGATTTCCACGAAAAAAGCGCCTGACAGCGGCTGCGAATGATGATCTATTACAACTTCCGATCATGGCAAGAAGGAGACCATTTCGATGGACACCGGACATAATTCGGCATTGACCGCCAAACATGCGGGTCTTGACGCACAGATCCACGCAGAGCGAACCCGCCCCTCCCCCGATGGCGTGCTGCTCGCGCGGTTGAAGAAACAGAAATTGCGGATCAAGGAATCGCTGACCGGGCACTGACGCCGTCCGGCTTTCCGACATCCTCCGGGTCGCGCGGCACCCCCCGCCGGCCCGGTACATGTCGATGCCTGATATGCTGCCTGCGCTCGAACCGAGCGGTTGCTCGCCAAAGACGCGTTTCCGCTATTATAAGGGCCCAACCCCTTTAGCCCAAGCGCAGTATTGGGACGCGAATAAAACGTCTTCCGGCCTACTGCGTGTTCAGCGGCATCAGCGTTCGGATCGATAAAAAGTCGTCATGTTCCGGAGCGGAATGACGACAAGCTAACTCGTTTATTACAAGCCTCTTGGACCGTCAGCACACAGACGCTCAGCACATGCCGCGGCGCAGTCAGGGACCGGCCAAGCTAAGAAGGACGTCGTGCTTCAAGCGTTTATACGTCGCTCGAAGAATCCGTGGACTGCGCTCGAGATGGGCAGCCTCCTTAAAAAATTTAGCCTGAATGCGCTATGCTTGAGAGCATCATGACATTGGATTGAAGGACCGTAATTCTCAATTCCGTTTGGTTCGAGCCTGTCGAGAATCCTTCCCAACATTCTCGACAAGCGCGAACCAAACGGCATTGGAACGGACTATGGCTCAACCCCAACTCATCAGGCTCTAGCGAAGCGCTGGCCGTTTCGATGAACGAGCAGCCGACAGCAGCAACAGCCCGGAACCGGGCGATTGCGGCGGGGCCTTTCGTGTCAGCTTGGGGTCGATCGGATGATCGAAGGCGATCCCGATCCGCGGCGGCTTCACCCACGCGATCCGCGCGCGAACAAGCCCTACCCCGCGCAGATCGATGGTCAGCGCCTCGCCCGTCACGAACCCCTGATCCGATTCAGCCATCATACCGCCGGCGGACAGGTTTCGCACCCGCAGCGTCGTGTCGGGCCGGTCCTGTCTCGATATCCGCGCCTGAAGGAACATGCTGTCGCGCTGCGCGATCCGCTGATGCGCGCCCGCTGCATTATCCTGTTCGCGCTCGAAACCGGAAAGATCTTCCACTGCGATACCCCCCCGTGCGCGTGATGCCTGCATCGCCGGCGGTGGCGTGGGACCGCGGGCCTTCCCGGCGATAGCCGGGTCGCCCTTAGCAAAAGGTTAAGCGGTTGACCCCGCCACCGGAGTTTATTCCTCGCGCGAAACCTTTTCGTTGCGTTCGTGCCGTTCCTGCGCTTCGACCGTCATGGTGGCGATCGGCCGGGCCTCCAGCCGGGCAAGCGAAATCGGCTCGCCCGTCACGTCGCAATAGCCATATTCGCCGGCATCGATCCGGCGCAGCGCCGCCTCGATCTTGGAGATCAGCTTGCGCTGGCGATCGCGCGTCCGCAATTCGATCGACCAGTCGGTTTCGCTGGATGCGCGATCGGTCGAATCCGCCTCGCGCAGCGTATCGGTCTGCAATTGCGCCAGCGTCCCCTGCGCCTCGCGCAGGATCGCATCCTTCCAGTCGAGCAGCTTACGCCGGAAATAGCGTTGCTGCGCGGGATTCATGAACTCCTCGTCGGCCGACGGTCTATAATCCGGACGAAGCATGTCGTCCGTATCCAGATCGCCTGCGTCCGGAGCGTCTGTTGCTGCCGTCGCCGTCATGATTGCGCTCTCCCTCGCCCGTCCGAAGGTGACCGGTGTCGATCAACCATCTTCGGGGCGTTTGCGCGGGCCTATATCGTCCGCGCCAGCCCGGCACAAGCGGAGGGGCGACACACTGCTCACGGCATCCTCCCGGAGATACGCTGATTCGTATCCGTAGGCGGCCCGACGCGGACTTTGTTCCGATATGGCACGCCGGACGGCTCCGGGGTCCGATCGTGGGACGGTTGCGGCGCCACATGCTGCAATGCGGGGATTGGCGATCAGCAGGTTAGCGAATTATTCTGCTTTTCGTCGTCAAAAGCCATGGGGGCGGTCGCGCGGGATGATTCCGATCTCCGCGTCGACCCGGACGGCGTCGGAACAAGATGGAAGATCGAGATCATGTCGGTAAGGATGGCGTTGGCCAAACTCTGCGCCTGTGCCTGCGGCGGTGCGGTGATCGGCGGGGGCGCGGTTCATGTGGCCGAACGCCCGGCCCATGTCCGATATGCCAAGGTCCGGCAGATCAAGCCGGTGCGGCGCGTGGCAGCGCACAGGCCGCAGGGCCAGCGTCGCGTCCACAACGCCGCTGCCGCCACGAACTGCGCACCGGTCGGCACCACCGCCTTTGCCGCACGCGCGGCCCCACCTTATTCGAACGATCCGTCCGGCAGCGCCGCGAGTGACCCGGCGGTCCTCGTCGGCGGGGCCGGCGGACCGGTGACGGGCGGGGGCATGTTCAACGCGGGCGGTCCCGGTGGCGGGGGTTATTACCCAGCCGCCGCAGTGCGGCCATCCGGAGGCGGCGCGTCCGGCGGGACGGGTGCGATCGCCCCCGGCGGCGGCACTGCAACGGGCACTGGCGGAGGCACCGCGACGGGCACGGGCGGCGGCACCGCCATCCCGACGGGCGACCCCAAATCTGGAAGCGGTGGCACAGGATCAACCGGCACAAACGACGGTGGGGTCAACACCTCTCACGGCGGCGGCGGGACCGTCACGACTGGCGGGGGAAGCGATCCGAAGACCAACGTAACGCCGTCCGGCACCGGCAGCCTGCCGCCGACAGACCGCAGCGATCCCACGCCGGTCCCCGCCCCGCCGATGCTCCTGCTCTTCGGCGCCGCAGCCGCAGCGCTGATCGCGCGCCGTCAGATCGGACGCCGCAAGCCACGCGACTGAGCGGCGTCCGACGCGAAGACGGTACGGCATAAAAAAAGCCCTCCCGAATGATCCGGGAGGGCCTGAACATCACCGCCGGTCGGGAACGACCCGACCGGAGAATGCCGGGATCAGTTACCGGCCTTGGGCGCGTCCGCAGACGTGGTCGCCGCAGCGGCGGCGGCATCGAGCTGGGCGGCGGTCATCCCGATCACCGGCCCGTTCGCACCGGCAGCAAAGGCGCTGACGGGCAGCTTCACCTTGTTCTTCTCGGTCGCGACCGTCGCGAACTCACCCTCGACCGATTCGATCTTGCCGACCGTGCCGCCCGACTGGTCGAGCACCGTGGTCCCTGCCGCGATCTGCGAGGTCAGCTTGGCCTGCCGCTCGGCCGTCGCACCGGATGCGGCGGATTCGACCTGCGATTTCGTCAACGCGATCACGGGACCGCTGGCCCCTGCCGCAAAGGACGTCAGCGGCAGCCGCACCTCGACCGTGCCGGTCGACAGAACCGCAAACTCGCCATCGACCGACTTGATGGTGCCGACGGTGCCGCCAGCGGTGTCGGTCACGGTGGCACCGGTCGTCACCTTGGATGCGGACGACGTCGCGGATGTCGCCGGTGCGGTCTGAGCCTGCGCACCAGTGGCCAGAAGAGCGGCGCTCGCGATGAGAAGGATGGATTTCATAATGTCGTTCTCCCTTGTCACGAACAGTTGGGCATTCGTCGCCGATCTCCAAGACTTTTCTCGAAGATCGGCGGTGAAACGATCCCGCGGGGGGATGAATCGAAGGATTGCCGGTGCTTAATCGGCTGCGGCCAGCAATTTCTCGATCTCTTCCACCGGATGGCCGGTCAGATCCTTGGCCAGTTCACCCGTCAGCCGCCGCTCGACTTCCTTGTGGTAATGCTTGCGCAGTTCACCGAGCGTCTTGGGCGGCGCCACCACAATCAATTCTTCATAATCACCGGTCAGCGCGCGCTTCTTCAGCAACTCCGCGACGTCGGCGGCGAAGCGGTCTTCCTCAAGCTGATGAAAGTCGGTTTCGGAATAGGCGTTGCGCCCGGATCCATTGCTGGCAAAGGCGCGGCCCGGCGCATCCGTGCCCTGATCGCGATCGGCGAGATTATCCTGCACATCCTTGCGCTCGACGATCAGGTTGGGATTGGTCGCATCGCCTTCATTGCGGAAAAACAGCATCTTGCGGCCGTCCGCCACCACCACGAAACCATTATGCGCGATCCGCATCGGACTTGCTCCTTGTCGTCTGATTGCGCGGTTCCCAACGTCGTGCGCGCGATAGGGTTGCGATGCGCGGAGGGCCTCGCCATAGGCTGTCGCCATGCATGACATCCGCCTGATCCGCGAAGATCCCGCCGCTTTCGACGCCGGTCTGGCCCGGCGCGGCCTCCCGCCCGAAGCCGCTGTGCTGGTCGCGGCGGATGCCGACCGCCGTCGCATCGCCACCGAATTGCAGGCGTCGCAGACCCGCCGCAACGAGGCGTCGAAGGCGATCGGCGCGGCCAAGGCGGCACGCGACGAGGCCACGGCCGCCGCTTTGATGGCCGAGGTCGCCACGCTGAAGGTGCGGATGCCGGAAATGGAGGCCGAGGCCACCCGCATCGGCGAAACGCTCGATGCCCGGCTCTCCGCCCTCCCCAATCTCCCCGCCGCCGATGTGCCGGATGGCGCGGACGAAGACGGCAATGTCGAGGTGAAGCGCTGGGGCACACCGCGCATCATCGACACCCCGCGCGAACATCCCGATTTCGCGCCCGCGCTCGGACTGGATTTCGAAGCCGCCGCCGCGATGTCCGGCGCGCGTTTCGCGGTGCTGCGCGGGCAGATGGCGCGGCTCAACCGCGCGCTCGGCCAATATATGCTCGATCGCCAGACCGAGGCGAACGGCTATACCGAAATCGCGCCGCCCCTGCTGGTCAAGTCCGATGCGCTGTTCGGCACCGGGCAACTCCCCAAATTCGCCGAGGATCTGTTCCGCACCACCGATGATCGCTGGCTGATCCCCACGGCGGAGGTCAGCCTCACCAATCTGGTGCGCGAGAGCATCCTCGACGAAGCCACGCTCCCGCTACGCTACACCGCGCTCACCCCCTGTTTCCGCTCGGAAGCCGGGGCGTCCGGCCGCGATACGCGCGGCCTGATCCGCCAGCATCAGTTCGAAAAGGTCGAGCTGGTCGCCATCGTCGCTGCCGAAGCATCGATGGACGAACTGGAGCGCATGACGCAGGCCGCGGAATCGATCCTCGAAGCGCTGGAGCTGCCCTATCGCCGGATGCTGCTCTGCGCGGGCGACATGGGGTTCGCCGCGACCAAGACCTATGATCTGGAAGTCTGGCTGCCCGGCCAGAATCGCTACCGCGAAATTTCCAGCTGCTCGGCCTGTGGCGATTTCCAGGCACGCCGCATGGCGGCCCGCTATCGCCCCACCGGCGATGCGAAGGGCACGCGCTTCGTCCACACGCTCAACGGATCGGGCCTCGCGGTCGGTCGCACGCTCGTGGCGGTGCTGGAAAATTACCAGCAGCCCGACGGATCGGTGATCGTGCCGGAAGTCCTGCGCCCCTACGCGAAGCTCGACCGGCTGGACCCCGCCTGATGCGGATCCTGCTGACCAATGATGACGGGATCGACGCGCGCGGGCTGAAGGTGCTCGAAACGATCGCACGGCGGTTCTCCGACGATATCCTGATCGTCGCCCCGTCGGAGGAGCAATCGGGCGCGGGCCATTCACTCACGCTCAGCCGCCCGGTCCGCATCCGCAAGCATGGCGACCGCCGTTTCTCCGTCACCGGCACGCCCACCGACAGTGTGATGATCGCGCTGCTCGAACTGTCGCCGGACGGGAGGCCCGACCTGATCCTGTCCGGCGTCAATCGCGGCGCCAATCTGGGCGAGGACGTCACCTATTCGGGCACCGTCTCCGCCGCGATGGAAGGCGCGCTGGCCGGCATCCCCTCGATCGCGCTCAGCCAGGTCTATGCGCGGGAATCGATGGGCGACGCCGTCCCGTTCGAAGCGGCGGCGGAGTGGGGCGAACGCGTGCTGCGTCCGCTGATCGACCGTCCCTTCGTCCCCGGCACCTTGCTCAACGTCAATTTCCCGGCGCTGGCGGCGGATGCGGTGAAGGGCGTCCGCGTCGTCTCGCAGGGGATCCGCGATTATGGCCGTGGCACCCTCGTCCGCGGCACCGATCCACGCGGCTTTCCCTATTACTGGTTCGGCCTCGGCCCCGCCGTCCACACCCCCGCGCACAGCACCGATCTGGAGGCGATCGAGGACGGCTATGTCGCGGTCACGCCGTTGCATCTGGACTTGACGCACGGCCCCTCGCTGGACGCCCTGCGCGCGCTCTACTGAACCCCGCACCGGACGTCCCTGTACGGACGCCGGGTCCGGCGCAGGGAAGCCAAAGGCCGGAAGACGATTGCGCACCACGTCACTTAGGCTAGGTACGGGCACCATGCGCCGTCTCGCACTCCTGCTCCCCGTCGCCCTGACCGCCTGCATCCCGTCGGGCCGCGCCGATCCGCCCGGCCTGTTCGATCCCCCGGCCGAACGCGCCGTCCGGACCGCCCCCCCCGCCATGAGCGATCCCGAACCGGTGCCGATGCGGACCGTGCGACCGGACGATAAGGCCTCCACCCCGCCGCAGGTGGCCGATCCCGCCCCCGCCTGGATCGCGCGCAAGGTCCAGCCGGATGCCGTCGACGTCCCCGAAAGCCGCTACACCGTGCGCCCCGGCGATTCCCTGCGCGCCATTTCCGAAAAGACCGGTGCCGGATCCGAAGCGATCGCCCGCGTCAACGGTATCGCCGCACCCTTCGTCGTCCGGGTCGGGCAGACGCTGCGCATCCCCGGCGGCCGTTACCACCATGTCCGCACGGGGGAGACCGGCATCGCCATCGCCCGCGCCTATGGCATCGCATGGGACCGGGTGATCGCGCTGAACGAGCTGGATGCGCCCTATGTGCTGCGCCTCGGCCAAAGGCTGCTGATCCCCAGCACGGACGAAGTGCGCGACATGACGCTCGAACAGCGCGCGGCGGCGTTCAAGCTCGATATCGACGATCTCATCACCGGGGCCGAACCGGCGTTGGCCGCCAATGCCAAACCCGCCGCCCCCGTCCGCACCGCGCGCCGCGCCGTTCCCTCCAATGTGCCCGTACAGGCCCCCACCCGCTTCGTCGGGCGGTTCGACTGGCCACTCGCCGGCCCCATCCTCGCCCGTTTCGGCCCCCAGGGTCAGGGCCGCGTCAACGAAGGCATCAATATCGGCGTCCGCGCCGGCACGCCCATCCTGGCGGCGGCGGACGGCGTCGTCGCCTATGTCGGTTCCGAAATCGCGGTCTATGGCGGGCTGATCCTCATCAAGCATGGCGGCGGCTGGATCACCACTTATGGCCATGCCGAACAGTTGCTGGTCACGCGCGGGCAGGCGGTGAAGCGTGGGCAGATCATCGGCCGCGCGGGCGAAACCGGCTCCGCGCGCGAACCGCAGCTGCATTTCGAGATCCGGCAGGGCCGCCGTCCGGTCAACCCGATCGATCAATTGCCACGGCGCGGATGATCCCGCGCCTGCCGCCCCGCCCGACCGACGCGCTGGCGATGAAGCAACGCCCGCGCCTGCCGGCCTGGGCGTCGCTGCTGTTCCGCGTTACGCTGGCGCTCGTGCTGGTCGGCATCGCGCTGGCGGGGCATTGGTATGGGCGCGAGGGTCTGCGCGACAATATCGATCAGCATATCAGCTTTATCGATGTGCTGTATTTCACCACCGTCACCGTCACGACCGTGGGCTTCGGCGATATCGTGCCCGTCAGCGATCATGCCCGGCTGTTCGACACCTTCGTCGTCACGCCGATCCGGCTGTTCGTCTGGCTGATCTTCCTCGGCACCGCCTATGACTTCGTCCTGAAACGCACATGGGAGCGATTGAGAATGCGCGGCATCCAGCGCACGTTGCACGGCCATATCGTCGTCGCGGGCTTCAGCGACATGGGAATGGAGGCGGTGCGCGAACTGGTCGCGCGCGGCCTCGATCCCGCCCGGATCGTGGTGGTCGACGAAAGCCCCTCGGCGCTTGCCTGCGCGGTCGATATGGGCGCGACCACGCTGGAAGGGGATGCGACGCGCAACATCGTGCTCGAAGCGGCAAAGATCGCCCGCGCGGAATCGGTCATCGTCGCCGCGGGGCGGGACGATACCGCGATCCTCATCGTCCTCACCGCGCGCCGGCTCGCGCCCGACGTGCCGATCAGCGTCATCATCCGCGCCGACGACAATGAACCGCTCGCGCATCAGGCGGGGGCCAATGTCGTCATCAACCCGGCCAGCTTCGCCGGTCTCCTCCTCGCCGGCTCGACACGCGGCCCGCACATCGCCGATTACATGACCGACCTCGCCGCCAATGACGGGGAGGTCGCGCTGCACGAACGCCCGGTCGCTCTGCCCGAGATCGGCAAGCCGCTGTTCGCGCTCACCACCGGCATCGGCCTGCGCATCTATCGCGACGGCGCCGCCATCTGCTTCGGCGATCCCGGCAGCGAGGCATTGCAGGCGGGGGACATGCTGGTCGAAGTCGTCAAGCGGCGGCGCTGACGTCTGTCCGCCCGCGTCGCCCCCGCCGCTCGCCGGATCAGGCGCGCCGCGCCTGCCGCCCCGCCTCGCGTCCGCCGACAAGCCGGATCTGGCTACGGTCCTGACGCACATGGAAATGTCCGACGGCCATGGTCAGCTTCTCGGCTTCGTCCGAAAGGCTGCGCGCCGCCGCCGTCGCTTCCTCGACCATCGCCGCATTTTGCTGCGTCATCTGGTCCATTTCGCCCACCGCCACGTTGATCTGTTGCAATCCGCTGGCCTGTTGCCGGGATGCGTTGGCGATCTGACCGACCAGTGCGCTGACCTCGGCGATCTGCCCCGTAATCCGGCGCAGCGCCGCCCCCGCTTCGGACACCAGCCCCACGCCATTGTCGACCTGCTGGGTCGATGCGCCGATCCGCATCTTCACATCCTTGGCCGCATCGGCGGAGCGTTGCGCCAAGGCGCGCACTTCCGACGCGACCACCGCGAAGCCCCGCCCGGCATCGCCCGCGCGCGCCGCCTCGACCCCGGCGTTCAGCGCCAGCAGGTTCGTCTGGAATGCGATGCCGTCGATCACGGAGATGATCTCACCGATCTCGGCCGAGGCGCGTTCGATCCCGCCCATCGCCGCCATTGCGCGCTCCACCACCGCGCCGGACTCTTCGGCGTGGCGATGAACATCGCCGACGATCACTTCCGCGCGCTCCGCCGTCGTCGCGGCTTCGCGGACGGTCGCGGTGATCTGGTCCATCGCCGCAGCGGTTTCCTCCAGGCTGGCGGCCTGGCGTTCGGTACGGAGCGACAGATCATCGGACGCCTGCCGGATGTTGCCCGCCCCCGCCTGCACGCCGCTGGTGGAGGCCATGACCGCCTCCATCGCGCCGGCCATCGCATCGGCCGCACCGTTGAAGCTCGCGCGCAGTCCCTCATATTCCATGCTGAACGCGGTATCGAGCCGCACGGAGAGATTGCCCGCCGCCAGGCTGGACAATCCGTCCGCCACCTTGTCCACCACGTCCGCCGTGCTGGTGATGTCCTGGATCACGATCAGCACGTCATCGTCGGCGAGCACAGACACGGCCATCAGGGTGACGAGCAACCGCACGACCGCGCCGTGCCGCATTCCCAGCCATTCGAATCGGCTATGCTTGTTGGCGACCGCCTCGCGCGCGCGTTCCATGACATGCACGTCGGACGGGCGCCCATCGGCCTGCGTCGGCGCTGCGAACATGACCGGATTCTGACCGAGGATCTGCGCACGCGGGACACCGTAAATCACTTCGGCACCGGCGTTGCATTCCACGATCTTTCCATCGTGCATCAACGCCATCGCGTCGGGCGAATGCTGAAAGGCCGTCAGGGCGACCCGATCCCGAAGACTGGCTGTCGATCGTCGAAATAACATCGGGTTTCCCTGCCTATAATGCGCTTTCTCCGGCGCTAATCCTTGTCGCGTTAATTTTGGCTTATCCATATAATGGTCAGCGACCCGTGATCTGCTGCGCGAACATTGGCCATGGAATGCCTCCATGACGAAAATAATTGATTTCGTTATTCTTCTTGCGGGCCGTTTGCATCATCCTGTGATCCAGACAAATTTTTCGCCATGCCCCGGCCGCATTCCCCATTCAGGCGTCCCGCCCACGCCGGACACGCTCCCCCTCGCAAAATGCACCGCGATCGACTATCTGGCGCGTTCCCATGGCAACGATTCTCCCCTCACCGCCGAAGATCGGCATGGTCTCGCTCGGCTGTCCGAAAAACCTCGTCGACAGCGAGCGCATCCTCACCAAGCTGCGCGCGGACGGCTATGCGATGTCGCCCGATTATGCCGGGGCGGATGTCGTGCTGGTCAATACCTGCGGCTTTCTCGACAGCGCGAAGGAAGAAAGCCTCGACGCGATCGGCGAGGCGATGGCCGAAAATGGCCGCGTGATCGTCACCGGTTGCATGGGGCGCGAGGCGGAGACGATCCGCGCGCGCTTCCCTGGCATCCTCGCCATCACCGGCGCGCAGGCTTATGAGCAGGTGGTCGGCGCCGTCTATGACGCCGCGCCGATGCCGCCGTCCGCCTTCCTCAATCTGGTGCCCGAACGCGATCTGAAGCTGACGCCGCGCCATTACAGCTATCTGAAGATCTCGGAAGGCTGCAACCATCGCTGCTCCTTCTGCATCATCCCCGCCATCCGCGGCGATCTGGTCAGCCGCCGCCCGGACGCGATCCTGCGCGAAGCGGAGAAGCTGATTGCGGCCGGCACGCGCGAATTGCTGGTCATCAGCCAGGATACGTCCGCCTACGGCCTCGACCTGCGCCACGCCGAATGGCCTTGGAAGGGCGAGCCGGTGCGCGCGCACATGACCGATCTGGCGCGCGAACTGGGCAAGCTTGGTGCGTGGGTGCGGCTGCATTATGTCTACCCCTATCCGCATGTCGACCGGGTGATCCCGCTGATGGCGGAAGGGCTAGTCCTCCCCTATCTCGACATCCCGTTCCAGCACGCTGCGCCGAATGTGCTGAAGGCGATGAAGCGCCCCGCCAACGAAGCCAAGGTGCTGGAACGGCTGGCGAACTGGCGCAGCATCTGCCCCGATATCGCGGTGCGTTCCTCCTTCGTCGTCGGCTTTCCGGGCGAGACCGAGCAGGATTTCCAATATCTGCTCGACTGGCTGACCGAGGCGCAGCTCGACCGGGTCGGTGCGTTCCGGTTCGAACCCGTCGCGGGCGCCGCCGCCAACGACCTGCCCGGCGCGGTGCCGGAAGAGGTCAAGGAAGAGCGCTATGCCCGGATCATGGAACATACCGCGCTGATTTCGGCCGCGAAGCTCCAGCAGAAGATCGGCCGCACGCTCGACGTCATCATCGATGCGGTGGACGCGGAGGAAGGCGGCGCAACCGGCCGCTCCCGCGCCGACGCACCCGAAATCGACGGCGAAGTCCATCTCCGCGACGCCGGCCATCTCCAACAGGGCGACATCGTCGCCGTCGAGATCGAAGACGCCGACGAGCACGACCTGTACGGCGTCCCGCTCCTCTAGGGGGGATCATACACCTTCTAAAAGCCCTCTCCCGCCCTTCGCGGGAGAGGGTTGGGTGAGGGCCTTCTGCCTACTGCCTTCTGCCCCCGACACCCAAAAAAACAGAAGAAGACCCTCCCCCAACCCCTCCCGCGAAAGCGGGAAGGGAGAAGAAAGGCGGGACAAGACGGCCACCCCACCCCCCTAACCGGTTGAGCCTTCCCCCCATCCCGCCTATCGCCTCCCGCATGACACTGCATATCCTCGCCACCGGCACCAGCCGCGGGATCGGGCAGGCGATCGTCGAGCGCTTCGCCACCGAAGACGTCCGCATCGTCGGCCATGCCACCACCCCCGGCGCGGACCGCATCGCCGCCGACCTGTCGATGCCCGCCGGTGCGACCGCGCTCTGGAACATGGCGCTGGACCGGCTGGACGGCCGCATCGACATCCTCATCAACAATGCCGGCATCTTCGAAGCCGCACCGGTCGATCTGCCGCAGGAAGACTGGTCGGACGCCTGGGCGCGCACCATGCAGGTGAACCTGACCGCCGCCGCCATGCTCTGCCGCCACGCCGTGCTGCATTTCCGCGACCAGAAGCGCGGCCGCATCGTCAACGTCGCCAGCCGCGCGGCGCATCGCGGCGACAGCCCCGCCCATTGGCATTATGCCGCCTCCAAGGCCGGCATGGTCGCCATGACCAAGACGATCGCGCGCGGCCACGCGGCGGACGGCGTGCTGGCCTTCGCGGTCTGCCCCGGCTTCACCATGACCGGCGATCCCGAAACCTATCTCGCCAGCCGGGGCGGGGACCGTTTGCTGGCCGACATTCCGCTGGGCCGCGTCGCGCTGCCTGCCGAAGTCGCCGAAACCGTCCGCTTCCTCTGTATCGATGCCCCCGCATCGATGACCGGCGCCGTCCTCGACATCAATGGAGCCAGCTATGTCCGCTGATCTGCCCGACTGGACCGCCACGCAGGCGTCCGAAAGCTGGAAACTGGTGCTGCCCTGCACGAAGGCGGAGGCGGAAGCGGTCGCGGAGGATATCGGCGCGCTGGCCGATCTCGATCCGCCACCCACGCTGATGACCAGCGAACCAGACCCCGCGCGCGAGGATGACTGGCTGCTGGAAGCCTATTTCGAGGGGGAGCCGTCGGCCGAAGCGATCGCGCTGGTCCGCGCGCTCGTCCCCAGCGCGGACAATGTCGATTATGAGCTGGACCGGATCGCGGATGCCGACTGGGTTACGCTCAGCCAGGCCTTTCTCGAACCGATCGTGGCAGGCCGTTTCTTCGTTCACACCGCCGCCCATGCCGGCGATGTGCCGGCCGGCGTCACCGCCTTCCATATCGAGGCGGGGCGCGCCTTCGGCACCGGGCATCATGAGACGACCACCGGCTGCCTCCACATGATCGACGGGCTGAAGGCGCGCGGCCACCGCTTCCGCGCCATTGCCGATGTCGGCACCGGCACCGGGCTGCTCGCCTTCGCCGCGCGGTCCTGCTGGCCGCGTGCGGCGGTGATCGCGTCGGATATCGATCCGATCTCGATCGACGTGACCGAGGAAAACGCCGCGCTGAACCAGATCCCGGTCGGCCATGGCCGCGGGCAGGTCGCGCTCGTTACCGCGCCCGGCCTCGCCGATGCGCAACTGGTCGCGCGCGCGCCTTATGATCTGCTGATCGCGAACATCCTCGCCGGCCCGCTGATCGCGCTCGCGCCGTCATTGTCGGCGGCGCTGCAACCCGGCGGCTCGCTGGTCCTCGCCGGCCTGCTGAACACGCAGGCCGATCGCGTCATCGCCGCCTATCGCCGGCACGGGCTGCGGCTGGCGGAACGGATCGATACCGGCGACTGGCCGACACTGCGTCTCGTCCGCCGCCTGTCCGCCCGCACGCGCACCCTGCCCGATCGCCGGGATGCCGGACTGGGCGACTGGAGCACCGACGGCGCCTGACCGCGCCCGTTTCCCGATCGCAGAAAGGATCCGCCATGCCGCACATCACCTATGAAGCCAGCGCCACCCTCGCGCAGACGATCGACTGGCGCGGACTGATGACCGAAACGCATCATGCCGTCGCCGCGACCGGCCATGCCGTGATCGGCGATCTGAAAAGCCGGATGATCCACACCGCCGCGCATCTGGCGGGGGACGATCCGTCCGCGGAATTCGTGATCGCCCGCCTCACCACCACCAAACCCCGCCCGGACGAGGCACGCCACGCCATCGCCCGCATCATCCACGAAAAACTGGAAGCGGCGATCCTGGCGGCGACGCCGGACATCTGGTGGCAAGCCGGGGTGATCGACGAACAGGTCGTCCCCACCGACTATATCAAGTCCGGCCGCAAGCCGGGGTAAAGGGACGGGGCGTTAGACCGTGCTGACCGCAAGCTGACCCGTCCATCCCGAGCGCAGTCGAGGGACCGGCCGAGCGAAGCCGAGGACGCCAGCCTTCAAGCTTCTCGACTTCGCTCGAAGAGATCCCTCGACTGCGGCGTAGCCGCAGCCTGTCCTGAGCGCCTGCTTGCAGGCAGTCGAAGGGCTCGGGATGGACGGCAGTCTCAGGTGATTCCGGATGATGTCATCCCGCTCTAGGCAATGCCCGGCCTATGCCCGGTCCCTTTGACCCAAACCCAACCCCGTTCGGTCCGGCCTGTCGAGAACCCGGCACCGCATTCCCGACAAGCGCGAACCGAACGGACGCCGGGGTTGTACTTCGAAATCCTCAGAACAGCGTCACCCGCAAACTCCCGCGCACGGCGAGCGCTTTATTCCCGCCCCGCTCCTCGGCGGAAACCTCGCCCACAAGCCGCACCGAATCCGATCCGCCCAGCGCGCGCACCCGGCCGATCCAGCCGCTGTCCCGTTCCGCGCCGTCGATCGTGAAGCGCGGCCCCGATGCGAATTGCGCGGTCGTCGCCCCCAGTCCGCCGCCGACGATCTCACGCCGTCCCGCCTCCGCCTCCAGCCGGAACCAGCCTTCGCCCAGCCGCCGCCCCATGAAGTCGCGCGACACGCTGAACACGTCGAACCCCGCCGCCACGCTGCCCGTCGCCGCCAGTTCGTCGCTGGTCCGCGACCCGACCGACAAGGCGAAGCCGGTGCCGCTTGCGTCCTTCTCCGCATGGGCGCTTTCGCTCAGCCGGTAATAATCGACCGCGACGATTGGCCGCAGGAACCAGCGTGAGGTGCTGACCTCATAGGACGCCCCCGCCGCGAACGACGCAAGATCGCCCTTCCAGTCGCTCTTCACGCTGCGGTCCACCGCCTCATTGGCGGTGGTCAGCCCGCGAAAGCGCCGCGTCCCGTCGAAATCGATCCGCGCATAGGATCCGCGCGCATGGGCCGCCAGCCCACCCCACAGGCCGCGCCAGTAACCGCCGGCCTCGATCTGCCGGCTGTCGATCCGGTTGGCGCTGTCGGGCACCTTGTCGCCGCCGTCCAGATAGCCGAGCGTCAGCCCGAAATTGCCCATGTCGGTGTGGATTTCCGCACCGCCCGACATGCCCCAGCCCGAAATATCATAGCCCGCGCCGCTGTCCGCATCACCCTTGGATCGCCAGCCGGTCGGCGCGATCCAATAGGCCCATGTCCCGCGCTCATGGAAATAGCCGTCCGGATCGGCGATCATCCGCGCCGTCGCGCGCGATGCCATCGTCACCATCTCGAACGGCCCCGCCGCCTGATCGGGCAGCATCTGCGCCAGCGTCGCGCGGAACGCGGCACCGTCGGACAGGCCGAGGAACACGCTTCCCAGCTTCGCATCGCCCGCCAGCGCGGTATAGGCGGCATCGTACAGCGCGCTTTGCGGGCGGTTCAGCTCCAGTTCCGCCGCCGTCTTGCGCGCGATATCGACGGTCAGGCTGTTGCCGCTCCGCGCCAGCGTCCCCTTGTAGAGAAAGGGCAGCGCCTTGGTCGCCAGCGTCGGCAGGTCGCCCGCCAACACACCCGCATCCAGTGCGATATGCCGGCCGACCGCATCTGAAATGCTGCCGACCGAGACAGCCAGCGTCGTCCCGCTCTCGAACTGCGCCGTGCCCGTCACCGACAGGGCGGCGGCGGTCCGGGTCGCGCTGCCCAGCGTCACGCCCAGCGTCCCCTTGCCCGTCACCGCCAGCGATGCGATCGTCGATCGCGCCGTCAGCTGCAACGTGCCGCCATTGACGGTCGCCGCCAGCCCGCCGGCATTGGTCAGGCTGCCGACGAATTGCGCCGTGTCGCGGATCTGCAACCGGTCCGCCCCGCCGCCGAAATCGGCCACCCCGGCATGAAGCGCGCTGCCGGAGAGGATCAGCAGATCCGCCCCGCCCCCCAGCCGCATGTTGCCCAGCACGCGCCCCGCATTGATCTCGACCCGGTCATTACCCCCACCCAGCAGGATATCCCCGCCGATCGCCGCGCCGGTGCCACCCGTCTGCCGCACGATCACATCGCCGGTCGCGGCGGACAGATCGATCGCGACATTGCGGTCGGACGTCGCCAGCGCGCCGCCTGCCGAGATCGTGCCTTCATTCTCGATCAGCCTTACCGTGCCCGATCGATCGCGGATCGCCGCCGCAGATCCCTCCGCCGCGCTGGCCGTAGCCCCCACCGTGCCGGTCACGCGGATCGCCTGCACATTCGCACCGGCATCGATCAGGATCGCGGTGGATTGCACGCCCGCCGTCCCGCCGCCCGCCGCGCTCACCCCGCCGCCGACCACGATCCTCGGCACGTTCGCGCCGCTGCCGATCCGGATCGCGGTCGCCGCGCCGCCATTCGATTGCGCCTGCACCCGCCCCGTCACGGCGAGACCACCAGCGATCGATACCGCCTGTCCCTGCCCGCCGATCACCAGCCCGTTGCCCGCGACGCCGGCATAGACGCCGCTGCCCGCGATCGTGCCGTCCACCACCAGACCGATCCCGTCGCTCCGCCCCGCGACCGCGCCGATCGTGACCGCGCGCATGGCCGATCCCACGACCACCGCCGGGGCCGCGCCATAGCTGACGACTTCCGCCGATCCCTCATCCTTGTCCGCGATGCCGTCCTTGTCGTCATCGGTGCTGGCCGCGTCGCTTTCCACCGGCGGCACCGCGAAGACGATCCCGCCCGCCACATCCCCCGCGATCAGGATCGCGGACCCGCCCTGCAACAGATCGTCCGCATCCAGCTTGTCCGTCGTGGCCGGCACGGTGATGCTGCGATATCCGGTCGCACTGACCCGCCCCTGCACCACCAGCGCGCCACCCACCGCGCCGTCGATCCGCGCACCGACCGCGCCTTGCCCGGTCACGCCGATCGACCCGGCCAGCCGGACATTGCCGCTGACGTCGCCGGCGTGCACGCCGACCGAACGGTCGCCGGTCACGCCGATGCCGCCACTCTGGTCCAGATTGCCCGTCAGCCGACCGCCCAACCGGATGCCGGCGGAGTCATTGCCCTCGATCGCGATCGTCCCCCCGAGCGCGTTGGCGATCGTGCCGGCATAAGCACCATCGGTGCGGATGCCGAACCGCCCGCGCCCCTGCGCCAGCGGCCCGTCCAGATCGCCATCCTTGTCGGCGTCCGTCGGCACATAGGCTTCGTCGAGGATGATCTTGCCACGGTTGGCGATGCCGCCGCCCGTGCCGGCTGCCGCGGCGATGCCGGTCACATCATTCGCGTCGCCGATCTGGATCGTGCCTTCGTTCGTCACGCCGTGCACGCTGTCGACGGTCACCGCGATCCCGCCCACCGGCGTCACCGATCCCGTCGCGGCGATGCGGATCGCATCCGGCCCGCCGGCCTTGACCGTCGCCGTCCGCAGCACCGTTGTGATCTTCGTATCGATCACGGTCTGCGCGCCCGCCGCGCCGGCCCAGGCACAGCAGGCGACGATCGCAGTGGACGTGAACAGTTGGACCCGCATGACAACCCCTTTTGCAGTCTTCTTCGACAGCAAGACGGAGCAGTCCGTGGACAGCCTTGAACGATGATGCGGATTTTCTAGGTGGGGTCAGTCCCGCTCGATCCGGTTCCGCCCGAGATCCTTGGCCCGGTACAAGGCGGAATCGGCCCGCTTCAGCAGGTCGCCGCGACCCTCGCCCGCTTGCCACGCGGACAAGCCGGCCGAAAAGGTGACCGACCCGATCGGTGCGCCCGTATCGCGCAGGCGCAGCATCCGCCCCGCCAGATCGATCCGCACCGCATCGATGCGCGCTTCCGCCTCGTCCAGCGAAAGCCCCTCGAACATCAGCAGGAATTCCTCCCCGCCATAGCGCGCGACATAGCCCCCCGGCCCCGCCCCTTCGGCCAGGATCCGCGCCACCAGTTTCAGCACGCGGTCGCCGACATCATGGCCCAGCCGGTCGTTGATCGCCTTGAAATGATCGATGTCGCAATAAGCCAGCACCAGCGTATCGCCGCGCAGGTCGGGGTCCGTCGCGCGCCGTTCGATCGCGCTGTCCAGCCTCAGGTCCAGCGCACGGCGGTTTTCCAGACCGGTCAGCGAGTCCCGCCGCGCGATCGTCCGCGCCTCCGCCAGATGGCCTTGCAACGAATCCATCTCCGCGCCCATCACGCGCATCCGCTCGTCGGTTGCGCGCGTCCGGTCGATCATCTTGCGGGTCAACGAGACGAGGATCTCCAGCACCGGCGGCTGCGATCCCTCCACCTGCGTTTCCAGCGCATTGCCATAGGCAGACGCTTCCGCGCGCGATCGGTTGATGAGCGTCGTCATGCCATCCAGCGTGCCCTGCGCATCGCCCAGCAGGCTGTCCAGCGTCCGCGAGCAAAGTTCGTCCGCGCTCGGCGCGTCGGGCGCGTCGCCGCTGACCGACGCCGGACCACCCAGCGCGATCCAAGCGGCTTCATAATGCATGGGCAAGGGCGGCAGGTTGCGCGCCCGCAAATAGTCCGCCACTTCGGCCATGTGCGGCATCCGTCGCCGCGCCGCGCCGGCTTCCGTCTCGGGCGGTCGCTCCGCCGGACGGACATCGTCCGTCTCGCCGTCCGCGCCTTTCGGGCGGAACAGCCGCGTCAGCCGTTCGACCGGTGCCAGCCAGGCGCCGGCTCCGGCGGAATCACTGGGTTCGTTCGGGGCCTGAACCCCCTCGGCGGGATTGGACGCGTGCATGGCATCTGCGTAGCGCAGATTCGTTACCAAATTCGCGATCGGCAACCGAAAATCGGCGATTTCTTGCGGGTGAAAGATGAACGGGGGATCCCGACGACCGTCCGCCTCCGGCATGGCCCCGACGATCCAACCAGTCCGCGGCGCCGCCACGGTGGGATCCTGTCGTGGGCCGGGCGATCCGCTCAGGATCGGCCCGCCGGACGGCGAACGGTCTAAGGCAACTCTCCTGACATGAGCCTGGCTCGTCCCGAAGGATCGGCCTGCTTCCTGTGAGAATCGCCCTAGAATAAACCATGGGTTACGGCAATGTTACCGACAGCGTTGACAGGTTTCCGCAACACCCCATTTCCACGCCGGACGGATCGGACAGGCGCGGCGGCACGCGTTGCCGTGCCCGTCATGATCCGCTAACCGGTCCGCTTGCCGGATGAAGGGAAGGCGTTGCACATGTCCGCTTCGATCGCGCTCGTCGATGACGATCGCAACATCCTGGCGTCCGTTTCGATCGCGCTGCAGTCCGAAGGGTTCACGGTCCGCGTCTATTCGGACGGCGAAACCGCGTTGAAGGCCTTGATCGACTCGCCGCCCGATCTTGCCGTGCTGGATATCAAGATGCCACGCCTGGACGGCATGGAATTGCTGCGTCGCCTGCGGGAAAAGAGCGCGATCCCCGTCATCTTCCTGACATCCAAGGATGACGAACTGGACGAGGCGCTCGGCCTCGCCATGGGTGCGGATGATTATATCACCAAGCCCTTCTCGCAACGGCTGCTGATCGCCCGCATCCGCGCCATCCTGCGCCGGGCGGAGGCGCGCGCCACGCCCGATCCGGAGGATGGCCCGCTCCCCGCCGCCGAACGCATCGTCCGTGGCCGGCTGACCATGGATCCCGCCCGCCACCGCGTCCAATGGGCGGGGCAGGATATCGTGCTGACCGTCACCGAATTCCTGATTCTGGAGGCGCTGGCGCAGCGGCCGGGCTTCGTCAAATCGCGCGATGCGCTGATGGACACCGCCTATCAGGACGACGTCTATGTCGACGATCGCACCATCGACAGCCATATCAAGCGCCTGCGCCGCAAATTCCGGCAGGTGGACGGGGATTTCAAGGCGATCGAAACGCTGTACGGCGTCGGCTATCGTTTTTCCGAGGAATAGGATGGCGGCCACTCCCCGCACCGGCAATGACGAACTTGATCGCGATCTGGCGCTGGCATGGTCCGGCCGCTGGACGCTCGTCACGCGCATCCTCGCGGTCAATATCTTCGCGCTCGCCTTGCTGGCGGGCGGCTTCTTCTATCTGGACAGCTACCGCTCGCGCCTGATCGACCAGCGTGTCGAACAGTCGCAGGTACAGGCCGCGCTGATCGGCGAGGCGATCGACGCCGCCCGGCCCGCAGACCGCGCCGCGCTCATCGCCCGGCTCGGTGCCTCCACGCAGCTCCGGTTGCGCATCTATGATCCCGCCGGTCGCCTGCTCGACGATAGCTGGCGCCATGAACCGCCCACCTATGAACTGCGCGATCCCGCGACCGAAGTCTGGCGCCGCCATGTCGCGCGCTTCCTGGATCGTGCGGTGGATGCGGTGGTCGGCGCGGACAGCCCCGACGATTTCGTCGAACCCGCCACTGATCGCGCCGCCGCATGGCCCGAAGTGCGCGATGCGCTGGCCAGCCGGACGATGCAGGCGCGGGTCCGCCGCGCGCCCGATCGCACCCTAGTCGTCTCGGTCGCCAGCCCGCTGCCCGCGCGGGGCCGCGGCGCGCTGCTCACCACCGGCAATGCGCGCGATATTACGCGGATCGTGCGCGAGGAACGGCTGCGGCTCGGCATCGTCCTGCTCGTCGTCATCCTCACCTCGGTCATCCTGTCGCTGTTCCTCGCCCGCACCATCGCCCGCCCGCTTCGCCGCCTCGCCATCGCCGCGCAGCGCGTCCGCCTCGGTCGCTCGCGCGAGGTGCAGGTGCCGCGCCTGCCCAGCCGGCGCGACGAGATCGGGATGCTCGCCCGCGCGCTCAGCGACATGACGCAGGCGCTCCGCCAGCGGATCGACGCGACCGAAGCCTTCGCGGCCGACGTCACGCATGAATTGAAGAACCCGCTCGCCTCGCTCCGCTCTGCCGTCGACAGTCTCGATATCGTGCAGGATCCCGAACTGCGCGCCCGCCTGACCGCGATCGTGCATGATGATGTTCGCCGGCTCGACCGGCTCATCACCGATATTTCGGAGGCGTCCCGCGTCGATTCCGAACTGGCGCGCGCGAAATTCGAATTTGTCGATCTGGGCACGATGATCGAAGGGCTGGTCAAGTCGCGCGAGGAACGCGGGATCGACGGTGGCGTCCGCATCGCCTTCGCCCGCCCGCATCGCGGCAGCGCCGTCGTGCTGGGGGACGGATCGCGCCTCACCCGCGTCATCGAAAATCTGGTCGACAATGCCGTCTCCTTCTCGCCCCCCGGCGGGCTGGTGCAGATCGGCGCGACGCGCATCGACGACCGCGTCACCGTCTGGGTCGAGGATGAAGGCCCCGGCGTCCCCCCCGCCTCGCGCGAGGATATTTTCCGCCGCTTCCATTCAGTCCGCCCCGAAGGCGAAACCTTCGGCCGGCACAGCGGCCTCGGCCTCGCCATCGTCAAGGCGACGGTGGAAGGGCATCAGGGCGGCGTCAGCGTGCGTGATCGCGACAGCGGGGCCAGCGGCGCGCGCTTCCTCATCGATCTGCCGGCGGCGGAGCTATGAGCGCGGCCGACACCATCCATGCCAGTTGCGTCGCGCTGGATGGGCGCGCGATCTTGCTGACCGGCCCGTCCGGCGTCGGCAAATCCGATCTCGCGCTGCGTCTGATCGATCGCGGCTGGGAACTGGTCAGCGATGATTACACCATCGTCACGGCCCGCGACGAAGGCCTGTTCGCCACCGCGCCCGTGACCATTGCCGGGCAGATCGAGATTCGCGGCATCGGCATCGTCACCATGCCCTGCCGCGCCGATCTTCCGGTCTTCCTCTGCTGTGAACTGGGTGTGCCGGTCGATCGGATGCCCGAACCACGCAGCGTGCGCATCGCCGGTGTCCATATCCCCTGCAGCGCGATCAGCGCGCTGGAGCCATCGGCCCCGATCAAGGTGGAACAGGCATTGTACAAGGCGAGCATCGCATGAACGGCCCAAGCCATATCCTGCTCGTCACCGGCCTTTCCGGCGCGGGCAAGACCACCGCATTGAAGACGTTCGAGGATCTGGGCTGGGAAACGGTCGACAATTTCCCGCTCGCCTTGCTCGAACGATTGCTCGTCGCCCCCGCGGCCGAAGGCAGCGACGATCAGCCCCGCCCGCTGGCGATCGGCATCGACATGCGGACGCGCGGCTTCGACGCCGACCAGGTCGTCGCGCGGATGGCGCGTCTGCGCATCGAACGCGGCGGCGGGGCCGAAATCCTGTTCCTCGATTGCGGCGGTCCCGAACTGGTCCGGCGCTTTTCCGAAACGCGCCGACGCCATCCGCTGGCACTCGACCGTCCTGCCGTCGACGGCATCTTGCGCGAACGCGAATTGCTGATGCCGCTGCGCCGCGCGGCCGATCATGTCATCGACACGACCGAATTGCGCACCAACGCGTTGCAGGCGGAGATCCGCCAGCGCTTCGGCGATCCGCTCGAAATGCCGACGCTGACCATCATGTCCTTCGGCTTTTCGCGCGGGGTGCCGCGCAATGCCGATCTGGTGTTCGACATGCGATTCCTGCGCAATCCGCACTGGGATTCGGTGCTGCGTCCGATGACCGGGCTGGATCAGGGCGTGGTCGATTATATCGCGACCGATCCGGCCTATGCGGATGTCATGATGCGGATCGAGGATCTGCTGATGATCCTGTTGCCGCGCTACCATGTCGAGGGAAAATCCTACATCACGATCGCATTCGGCTGCACCGGCGGGCGGCATCGCTCGGTCCATGTCTCCGAACGGATCGGGCGACGGTTGCACGATGCGGGCTTTTCGCCCACGGTCGTACATCGCGATCTGGGCGATCATGCCCGCGACTCATCCGGCGTCGGGCCGGAATCGAAAAGGGCCTGATGGCACGATGATCGGACTGGTGCTGGTAACGCATGGCAGGCTGGCTGCGGAGTTCGTGACGGCGATGGAGCATGTCGTGGGTCCGCAGGAGGCGATCGTCCCGATCTGCATCGGCCCGGATGACGATATGGAGGCGCGCCGCGCCGACATCGCCCGCGCGGTGACGGAGGTCGATCGCGGCCATGGCGTCATCCTGCTGACCGATCTGTTCGGCGGCACCCCGTCCAACCTCGCAATCTCGCTGATGGAACCCGGCCGGGTCGAAGTCATCGCAGGCGTCAACCTGCCGATGCTGATCCGGCTGGAAGGCGCACGCAAGATGCTGAAGGTCCAGCCCGCGGTCGCCGCGGCGCGGGATGCGGGGCGCAAATATATTTCGGTGGCATCCGAAGTGCTGGGAGTGGCGGCGGCATGAACGAACTTTCCCGGACCGTCATGGTCACCAACCGCCGTGGCCTCCACGCCCGCGCCAGCGCCAAATTCGTGACGCTCGCCAGCCAGCAGACCGCCACGATCGAGGTCGAGAAGGACGGGGCCAAGGTCACCGGCACGTCGATCATGGGCCTCATGATGCTGGGTGCCGCGATGGGCGACAGCGTGACGATCACCGCCAACGGCCCCGATGCCCAACAATCGCTCGAACTGCTCGCCGGCCTAGTCGAAGACAAATTCGGCGAGGATTAGAGCCTGATGTCCCAAAGTTGATCCACATTCCCAACGCCGTTTGGTTCGAGCCTGTCGAGAAGCCTGAGCTGTGTTCGCGACAGGCTCGAACCAAACGGAATTAAGAATCGTGGTGGTTCGATTAAAGACCATCATGCGTCAGGACTGGCGCCCGATGACGTTCGATTGATCCAGAAAAGACTTCGCATCAAGAATCGTTGAGATAAGCCGCGTAGCATCTCCTGCGCGTAGCTTCCGGGAAGCGGCGCTCGACCATTCGGGAGGCGACCTGAAGTCGTTACGCGATACGGCCACACCATCTCGCGCATGACGGGCTGATGCCCATGTGATCCGGAAAGACCCCATGCCCCGCACCATCACCGCTTATTCCAACCCCCTCATCAAGCGCGTCCGCTCGCTCCGCGAGAAAAAGGGCCGCCGCCTCGAACGGCTGTTCCTGGCCGAAGGGTTGCGGATCCTGACCGAAGCGCGCGAGACCGGGCGCATCCCCGATTGGGTCTTCTTCGCGCCCGAGGGCGCTGCGCATCCGCTGGTCGATGCGCTGATCGCTGCGGTCGAGGGCAATGGCGGCGAGGCGATCCAGACCGATCGCGACATCCTCTCCAAACTCAGCGGCAAGGATAATCCGCAGGCGATTCTAGGCGTCTTCCCCGAACCCGCGACGGACCTCGCCCTCATCGATCGCAGCACGGCCGATCTCTGGATCGTCGCGCAGGCGCTGCGCGATCCCGGCAATATCGGCACGATCCTGCGCACCGGCGATGCGGTCGGGGCCGGCGGACTGATCCTGATCGACGACTGCGCCGATCCCTTCTCGGTCGAGGCCGTGCGCGCGTCGATGGGCGCGACCTTCACCCAGAAACTCGCCACCGCCCGCTGGCCCGACTTCCTCGACTGGCTCCGCGCCGGCCCCGGCCAACTCGTCGCCACCGCGCTCGACGGCGCGGTCGATTATCAGACACCGGTCTATGCGCGTCCCTGTTTCCTGATGGTCGGCAACGAGTCCCAGGGCCTCCCCGACGACTATGCCGCGGCGGCCGACCTGCGCGTCAAGATCCCGATGCTGGGCAAGGCGGACAGCCTGAATGCGGCCGTGGCGACGGCGGTGGCCGCGTATGAGATTCGTAACCAGTGGCGGCGTGGCTGAGTATGAGACGCGGGGGATCGGGCACCCGTGATTGCGGGGGCCGATCCTGATCGAGGCTACGTCATGCCGAACCATGCGCGTGAATGACGCACGCGCGGGAAGCTCAACTTCGTCCCAAAATACCCGAACCGGAAACGAACCTCTTAACAAATCCAACAGGCCCCCTCTCCCCTTCAAGGGGAGAGGGATGGGGTGAGGGGGAGCGGCCTGACACAGCCGCACCGCCATGAAGAACCCGAGCGACCATCAACGATCACGCCCAATCAAGCATGGGAATGGCTGGCAGAGAGCGCCCTGATCGGGAGAAATGTCAGCCCAAGCCACCGCCCCCCACCCCCACCCTCTCCCCTTGAAAGGGGAGAGGGAGTCCCGTTGCGCATAGCGGAAACCGTCCGCCTGTTTAGAAAAACGCTGAGTATGTACTAAACCAGCCCCGCCCAAACGCAGTCGAGAGACCTACCGAGCAAAGCCAAAATCTGTCACCAAATCGCGTAGGTTTTCAAGAAATCCAACAACGGTGAGCAAAAACAATATGTCGAATCCAGCCAAGCCCTACTCCGCCGCCTCACTATACCGCGGCAAAGCCTCCACCGGCTGCGAATCCTCGATCGCCTTCGATCCGGTCTCGATATTCAGATCGCGGAACTTCCGCCCCGTCACCAGCACGCGCCCCTCGAACGAACTCACGAACTTGTTGTAATTATTGACCGCCGTCGACAATCCACCCCCAACCGTCTTCAAATGCCCAGCCGCAACCGCCAGCCGGTCATACATTTCCTTGCCCAGCTCACCGATCTGCTGCGCTTCAGCGGCCAGCTTCTCCTGACGCCATACCGCGGACACAGTGCGCGCGATCGCGATCAGGTTGGTCGGCGTCGCCAGCAGCACGCGCTTTTCAAAGGCGAAGTCCCACAGGGTCGGGTCATGTTCCAGCGCCGCCGTCAGGAAATGTTCGCCCGGCACGAACATGATGACATAATCGGGCGCATCGGCGAACTGGCTCCAATAAGCCTTGTTGCCCAGACCGTTGACATGCGCGCGCATCGCCGCGGCGTGACCCGCCAGACCCAATGTCCGCTCGCGATCATCGACCGCGCCGAACGCATCCTGATAGGCGTTGAGCGACACCTTGGCGTCGATCACCAGCGCCCGCCCGCCCGGCACGCGCACGATGGCGTCGGGGCGCATCCGCCCGCCCTCGCCCGCGCCGTCCGCAACGCTGACTTCCATCTGGAAATCGGTATGTTCGGCAAGGCCGCAGCTTTCCAGCACGTTGCGCAATTGCTGCTCGCCCCAGCGCCCGCGTGCCTTGGGCGCATTGCGGAGCGAATTGACCAGCTTGGCTGCCTCGCTGCGCACCGCATCCTGCCCGTCGCGCATCGAGGCGATCAGCCCGGTCAGCGTGCCATATTCCTGCCGCCGGTCCTGTTCGACCTTCGTCACCGTCTCCTCATAGCGTTGCAGCCGGTCGCGCACGGGTTGCAGCAGCGCCTTCAATTCGACGCCGCTCTTCTCTTCCGATTGCCGGAAGCGCGCATCCGCCCGTTCCAGAAAGACCTTCTGCGCATCGCCCAGCGCCTTGCCGGCCAGTTCGCCGAACCGGCTGTCCAGCTTCGCCTCAAGCTCGCCCAGCCGTTCCAATTGTTCCGCATGGGCGCGCGCGCGTTCCGCCTCACCGCGCACGAACGCCGCGCGCTCCGCCGCCAGTGCCTCGACCCGTCCTGCCGCATCCGCCAGCGATCGTTCCAGTCCGGGCACGCGTTCCGCCGTCGCGCGCGCGGTCGCCAGCGCCTGTCGCGCCGCGTCCCGCTCGCCCGTCACTTCGGACAGCATCTGCCGCACCAGCCCTATGTCGCGGCTTCGTTCCTCGGCCACCGCCAGCGCCTGTTCGGCCTTGCGCCCCCGCTCGATCGCTGCATCGCGCTCCACCCGCACTATCGCAATAGAGCGCCCGGCCAGCAGCCAGCCGACCGCCAAGCCGGCCAGCAATGCCACCATCATCAATGCGATCGCCAAGCCGTCCATTGCCAAATCCTACCGGAACATTCTGGCAACAATGCCGCGTCACGGCCGCTTTGGCAACCGCCCCTGCGGTGGAAATCCCCGGATCAGCGACGCAGGCGCTGCACCTTGGCGACCTTCTTGATCGCCATGTCGCGCTTCAGCTTGGACAGATGGTCGGTGAACAACACGCCTTCCAGATGGTCCATCTCGTGCTGGACACAGGTGGCAAGCATCCCGTCGATCCGCATGTCGTGGCTCACGCCCTTTTCGTCCATCCACTGCGCGCGCACGCTCGCCGGGCGGACCACCTCGGCATAATATTCGGGGATGGACAGGCAGCCCTCATTATAGGAGGAACAGGCGTCCGAAGGCTCGGTCAGCACCGGATTGATGAAGACGCGCGGGTTGCGCACCGGCTTGCCGTCGGCATCTTCCTCTTCCTGAAGATCGATCACCATCAACCGCTTCGGCACGCCGATCTGGATCGCGGCCAGCCCGATGCCGGGCGCGTCATACATCGTCTCGAACATGTCGGCGATCAGCGTCTTCAGCGCGTCGTCGATCCCGTCGACCGGCTGGGAGATCTCGCGCAGCAGCGGATCGGGAATTTCGAGGATGGGAAGAATAGCCATGATGCGCAGCTAGGATGCGCCGCCGCCGGGGTCAAGTTCAGCCCACCGGCCGCCGCGCGCGCAGCGCCTGCGCCAGCGTGCCCTCATCCATATAATCCAGCTCGCCCCCCACCGGCAGGCCATGCGCCAGTTGCGTCAGCCGCACCGGAAAAGCCTCGATCCGCTCGGCCAGATAATGGGCGGTGGTCTGCCCTTCCAGCGTGGCGTTCATCGCCAGCACCACCTCGTCGATGCCGCCCTCCCCCAGCCGGCGCAGCAGCATGTCGATCGTCAGATCCTCCGGCCGAATGCCCTCCAGCGCGGACAGCCGCCCGCCCAGCACATGGAACCGCCCCGGGAACAGCCGCGACCGATCCAGCGCCCAGAGATCGGCGACATCCTCCACCACACACAGCATCCGCGCATCGCGCCGGCTGTCGGTGCAGATCGCGCAGGGATCGCTGGTATCGACATTGCCGCAGACATGGCAGGTCGCCAGCCGGTCGGCCACCTCGCCCAGCGCGCGCAGCAGCGGCACCAAAGCAGCCTCCCGCTTCTTCAGCAGGTGCAGCGCCGCGCGCCGGGCGGAACGGGGACCAAGCCCGGGGAGCCGGGCCAGCGCCTGGACGAGTCCTTCGATTTCGGTAGATGCCATGCGTCATGCGATATGGGCTTGCATCGCGGCTTGCCAAGCGTTTCAGAGGGACCATGCAGATCATCTTCATGGGCACGCCCGATTTTGCCGTGCCGACGCTCGACGCGCTGGTCGCCGCCGGGCACGATATCCTCGCCGTCTACAGCCAGCCGCCGCGCCCCGCCGGCCGTGGCAAGGCGCTGCGCCCCGGCGCGGTCCATGCCCGTGCGGAGGCGCTGGGCATTCCGGTCCGCTGCCCGCTCTCGCTCCGCGATCCCGCCGCACAGGCGGAATTCGCGGCGCTGAACGCGGATGTCGGCGTAGTGGCGGCCTATGGCCTGATTCTGCCGCAGCCGGTGCTGGATGCACCGCGCCTCGGCTGCCTCAACGTCCATGGCTCGCTGCTGCCGCGCTGGCGCGGGGCCGCACCGGTGCAGCGCGCGATCCTCGCGGGCGATGCCGAAACCGGCGTCGGCATCATGCAGATGGAACGCGGGCTGGATACCGGTCCCGTCCGGCTCGAAGGCCGCACGCCCGTCGGCGACAAGGATGCCGGCACGCTGACCGCCGAACTGGCGGCGCTAGGCGCGGCGCTGATGGTCCGTGTCCTCGCCGATCCGGATCGCTTCCCCGCGGTGCCGCAGGTCGGCGAGGCGAACTATGCGCCGAAGATCGACAAGGCGGAAACGCGTCTCGATTTCGCCGAACCGGCCGATGCGGTCGTCCGCCGCATCCGCGCCTTCGCCCCCGCGCCCGGCGCATGGTTCGAGGAGAAGGGCGACCGGATCCGCATCCTCTCGGCCATCGCGGTGGAAGGGCATGGCGCGCCCGGAACGGTGCTGGACGACACGCTGACCATCGCCTGCGGCGCACACGCCATCCGCCCGGTCCTGGTGCAGCGCGCCGGCCGCGGCGCGATGACCCCGGCCGATCTGCTGCGCGGTTTCCCGATCCCGGCCGGCACGACGCTGGGATGACACGCTTCCGCCTGACCGTCGAATTTGACGGCCGGCCCTATATGGGCTGGCAACGCCAACCGCACGGCCCCAGCGTGCAGGGCGCGATCGAGGCGGCGGTGCTGGCGATCACCGGGGAGCCGGCCGCCGTCCACGCCGCCGGCCGCACCGATGCCGGCGTCCATGCCACTGGCATGGCGGCCCATGTCGATATTGATCGTCCGTTCGATCCCTTCCGCTTGGGGGAGGGCCTTAATGCAAAGCTGCGCCCCGATCCGGTCGCGATCCTGAACGTCGCGGTCGTGCCGGACGACTGGCACGCCCGCTTTACCTGCATCGGCCGCCGCTATCGGTATCGCATCGTCAACCGCCGCGCGCCGCTCGCGCTGGAGGCAGGCCGCGCATGGCAGGTCGCCGCCCCGCTCGATGCCGATGCGATGGCCGCCGCCGCGCTGGTGCTGGAGGGGCGGCACGACTTCACCACCTTCCGCTCCGCCCATTGCCAGGCGGACAGTCCGGTGCGCACGCTCGATCGACTGTCCGTCCACCGGCACGGCGATGCGATCGACGTGATCGCGGAGGCGCGCTCCTTCCTCCATCATCAGGTCCGCTCGATGGTCGGCTGCCTGATGCTGGTCGGCCGCGGCAAATGGTCCGCCGCGGATATGGCGGAGGCGCTGGCCGCGTGCGACCGCCAGCGCCTCGGCCTCAACGCGCCGCCCGACGGACTTTACTTCACGGGTGCGGTCTATCCCTGAAAATGGTTACACGCCCCGCCTGCCCCGAGCGAAGCCGAGGTCGCCAACCTCACGCTTCTCGACTTCGCTCGAAGACACCCTTCGACTGCGCTCGGGATGGACAGCTATCGGGTTATCGCACCACTTGCGTTCAGGCGTGGCGCGCCCGTCCGTGGAACAGCGCATGGAATGCGCCATGCGCGATCACGCGGTCCGTCTCGTCCCGCACCGGCGGCGCACGGCGTTCGCGGGCCGGCATCAGATAGGCCCCGGTTTCGGCGCAGAAGGGGAAATGCGCCGCCGCATCCAGCGGATCACCCAGATATAATTTGATCCCCACCGGCATCTCCGACACGTCGGGGGCCAGCGCAGCATAGATTACAGCGCGCTGTTCGCTGTTCAGCGGCGTGAAATAGCGGCTCAACCGCTTTTCCATCTCGTCCAGATTTTCCGGCCGCTCCCACATCGCGCAACGCCAATGCTGCCAGCCGGGCAGATCGGCATAGACCAGCGGCCCGGCTTCCGCGCCGGCCGGGCGGATATGCGTCGCATAGCCGATCTTCAGCACCTGCCGGTCGCCTGCGATGCCCACCGCACGCAAGGCCGCATCCGCCGCCGGATTGCTCCAGACATAGCAGCCCGGCGCGTCGACATTCACGAAAGACCTGATCTGAAAGCTACCGTCGGGCATATGCGTCTCCTTGTGCCGGACGGAGATGCGACACTACGCCTTTCGGTTTAGACGACAGCCGTCCTTAATCCGCTGCTAACGCTCTTTGGTTGCCATCGCGCGAAAGCCTGGCCGTACCGTCAGACCCGCGTCCGGAACGGCGAAAAGTCCGTCCCCGCATCATAGACATCCACCCCCTCGCGCCGTTTCAAGAAGCCGACGACGGCATAGGTGAGCGGGGTCAGCAGCACTTCCCAAGAAACTTTCAGCACGAACTGGCTCAGCATCACCATCAGCATCGCGCCCACCGGCCAGTCGGGCGCGCCGTAAAAAGCCAGCGGGTAGAAGATCAGGCTGTCCACCCCCTGCCCCACGATCGTGCTGCCGATCGTCCGCATCCACAAATGCCGACCCCCGGTCCACAGCTTCATCCGCGCGAGCACGAGACTGTTCGCGAATTCCCCGGCCCAGAAGGCGCAGATCGAGGCGATCACGATGCGCGGCACCTGCCCGAACACGCTTTCATAGGCGGCCTGCCCGGTCCATCCGGCATCGGGCGGCAGTTTCACGACGATCCAGGACATGAGCATCAGGAACAGCATCGCGACGAACCCGGCCCAGATGCACCGCCGCGCCCGCGCATAGCCATAGACTTCGGTCAGCACGTCCCCCAGCACATAGCTGATCGGAAAGAACAGGATGCCCGCGCCGAACGGCCATAAACCGACGAAGGGCAGGTCGATCACCGCCCGCTTGCCCGCGCCGATGACGTTGCTGAGCAGCAGGATCGTGACGAACGCCGCCATGACGAAATCGAAATAGAGGAAGGGACGCCCCGTCAGCGCATCGCCCTCGATCGCGACCGGCGCGCCTGTTCTGTCGTCCGTCATCGCCGCCCCCGGTTCATTCCGGGCGGATCATATCGTCAGGCGGCGATCCCGAACAGCCGGATCAGCGCCTTGTCCAGCATCAGCAATTGCCACAGCAGCCGGCCATGGTCCGCGCGCCCGTCGCGATGGTCGTCCGCCACCGCGCGCAGCCGCGCCGGATCGAACCAGCCGGTCGCGGTCAGCGCCGATCCCGCGCCGATCCGCTGCGCTTCCGCCGCCAGCGGCCCGCGGAACCATGCGCCGATCGGCGTCACGAACCCCATCTTGCGCCGGTACAGGATCTCGTCCGGCAACCGCCGTGCCAAGGCCTTCTTCAGCAGCCATTTGCCCTGCCCCCCCTGCAACCGCAGCGATGCGGGCAGGCGCGCGGCGAATTCCACCAGCCGGTGGTCCAGCAACGGCTCGCGCGCCTCAAGGCTCACCGCCATGCTCGCCCGGTCCACTTTTGTGAGGATGTCACCCGGCAACCAGATCGTCATGTCGGCATATTGCGCGCGGTCGATCGGGTCGCGCGCGGGCGCATCGGCCATCGCCCGCACATAACGGTCCTCCGCCCGGTGCCCGCCCAGCGACGCCGCGAAGCCCGGCGCATAGAGCGCGTGCCGATCGGCATGGCCGGTGATCCCGACCGACGCCGCATAGGCCTCGCCCCCGCTCCGCCCCAGCGATTGCAGCGTCGTCTTCGCGCGCAGGAATTGCGGCGCGTTGGGCAGTCGCGGATACCATGCGCCCAGCCGCCCGAACAACGGTGCGCGCCATGCCTCGGGGATCATCCCGCGCACCCGTTCCTCCGCCGCCTGGAAGGCATGGCGGCGATAGCCCGCAAAGGCCTCGTCCGCGCCATCGCCCGACAGCGCCACCGTTACCGTCTCGCGCGCCAGTTCGCACACGCGATAGGTCGGCAGTGCGGACGCATCGGCAAAAGGTTCATCATAGGCTGAGACCAACGTATCGATCAGCCCGAAATCGGCCGCCTCCACCGTCCGGCTGCGATGTTCGGTGGCGAAGCGGTCCGCCACCAGCCGGGCATAGCGCGTCTCGTCATGATCCGCCTCGGCAAAGCCGATCGAACAGGTCCGCACCGCGCGCGTGCTGGCCTCCGCCATCATCGCCACCACGCCGGAGGAATCGACCCCGCCCGACAGGAAAGCGCCCAGCGGCACGTCCGCCACCATGCGCGATCGCACCGCGTCCCGCAGCCGCGCGTCCAGTTCCTCTTCCAGCGCGGCGACACTGCCCGTCGCGCGGTCGGCGAAGCTAAGTTGATACCAGCGTTCCGCACGCGGCATCGGCAGCCCGCGCCGCACCAGCATCCGGTGCCCCGCCGCCAGCTTGTGCACCCCCGCCACGATGCAGGCATCGTCGGGCACATAGCCATAGGCCAGATAATCATCGACCGCCTGCACATCGGGCGCGGCCCGCACCAGCGGATGCGCCAGCAGCCCCTTCAGTTCGGACGCGAACAGCAGTGCGCCATCGGACAACTCCGTCCAGAATAACGGCTTCACCCCGAACCGGTCCCGCGCGATGAACAGGCTGTTCGCGCTGGCATCGTGCAGCGCGAAGGCGAACATGCCGTTGAACCGGTGCAGGCAATCCGGCCCCCATTGCCGATACGCGTGCAGGATCACCTCGGTATCGCAATCGGTGACGAACCGGTGGCCGGACAGCGCCAATTCCGCCCGAACCTCCTGAAAATTATAGATCTCGCCATTATACACGATCGTCAGATCGTCATGCACCATCGGCTGCGCACCGGCGGGGGTCGGATCGAGGATCGCCAGCCGCCGGTGGCCCAGCCCCACGCCGCTGCCCGTCCACACGCCCGATCCGTCCGGCCCGCGATGCGCCAGCACGTCGGTCATCCCGCGCACGCGCGCCGGATCCACCGGCTTGGCGGTTTCGCGGTGGAAGATGCCGGCAATCCCGCACATCAGCGTGTCGCCCGTTCGGCCATAGGCGCGATCGGCCCCAGCGCGCGCATGAACGCATCCAGCACCGGCCGCGCGCTGCCGCCCGGCGGCGCTTCGGCCGACAGCAGGATGGCGACCGCGCTGCGCGAACCGCCGAACAGACGGGCTTTAAGGGTTTCCAGTTTCACGCGGGCCTCGCTGCCGGTGGTGATCGCGCCGATGCGGTAGAAGATCAGGACGTCGCGCGCCGCATCGCCGGGTCCGACGATCCGGATCGCGCGACCCCCATCGACCGTGCCGCCGTCCGCGCCCCATGTCCAGCGGCTTGCCGGCCCGGTTGCGCCGATCCCGTAGCCGACAATCTCGCGCCCCTCCGCCTGATCGCCATAGGCCGCCACCGCCAGATCGACGATCCGCCCCTGCGCATCACGATACTGCGCGATGCCGAACCGGTCCGCGCCGGGGAAATGCGGTGTCCATGCCAGACCCGCGCCCTGGCGAACCGCCGTCCAGCCCGGCACCGCCGGCATGGCAACCGGCGCTGCCGTCAGCCGCCCGCCCCCCGCCGCCAGCGCCGCGCTCCACAGGATCGGCACCAGCGCGGTCAGCAGCGCAGCCCCCGCCATCCAGACCCGCCGTCGCGGATCGACGACGGGCGACACTGGTTCGATCCGGTTGGGATCGAACGCCGGGTCCGCCGGCGCGCGATCGAACCAGCGCCAGCTTCCCGCCAGCAGCAAAGCGATCACGATGCCGAAGAAGAACCAGCCATAGACGACATGATCGAACCCGCTTGCGACGTCCGCACCGCGATATTGCGCGACGAGAATGGTGGCGAAGGCGCGCACGCCATTGGCCAGCACCGGCAGCAGGATCGCCGCCGCCATGAACATCGTCCGCCGGACCGGACTACGAAAGCAGAGATTGGCGACCAGCGCCCCCAGCGCCAGCATCGCGATCAGGAATTTCGCGCCGGAACAGGCCTCCGCCACCTCGAACCAGCCGCCCGGCGTGGTGATGAACACCCCTTCCAGCCGCGCTGGCACGCCCCACAGGTCGAGCAGGATCATGCACATCCGCGCCGTCAACGTCTGGAGCGGCGGCACCAGCCCCTCCCCCGCCGGCACCAGGAACAGCATATAGCCCAGCGGAAACAGCATCCCCCGCGCCACCGCCGGCCCGACGATCGCGACCACCGTCCCCTGTAGCATCAGCACCAGCCCCAGATGCCGCGCCAGCGCGACTCCCGCCGCCTGCCCCAGCAACCATCCACCCGCGCCGGCCGCGACCAGCAACAGCCCCGGCATCCAGCCGCGCGGGGTCAGCCGCGCCAGTTCGGGCGTGCGCTGCCACAGCAGCCAGCCGAGGATCGGGACGATGAGCAGGATATGCTCGAAGGTCGAACTGGTCCACCAGATCGCCGCCATCTCCGCCGCATCGCGTCCGAACAGCAGCAGCACCGCACCCGTCGCGCCCGCGATCAGCGGGATCGTCGCGGTCCAGCCCCGCCCGGCGGCGTTCACGCCGTGAAGCCCATCATTCCCGCCAGCGGTGCCAGCACCCGGTCCCAGCCATAGCGCTCCACCATCCGCGCCCGCGCCGCATGGCCCAGCGCATCCCGCCGCGTCGCATCGCCCAGCAGCGCACAGACCGCCGCCGCCTGACCCGCCGGTTCGGCCACGATCAGATCGCGACCGGCCACGGCATCGATCCCTTCCTGCGCCGCCGGGCTGGCGACCACCGCGCGGCCCATCGCCATCGCTTCCAGCACCTTGTTCTGGATCCCGCGCGCCAGCATCAGCGGGGCCACCACCACATCCGCCGCCGCCAGCCACGGCCGCACATCCGGCACCGCCCCCGTCACCGTCACGCCCGGCAACATCGCCAGCGCCCGCACCGCAGGCACCGGCGCACGCCCGACGATCACGAACCGCGCGGCCGGAAAGTGGTCGCGGATCTCCGGCAGCACAGTGCGCGCAAAGCCCGTCACCGCCTCGACATTGGGCGCATAATCCATCTGCCCCGTGAACAGCAGCGACGGCGCGTCCTGCGGCAGCAACCGTTCGAACGCGGCGTCGGGTCGGAACATGTCCAGATCGATCCCGTTCTCCAGCGCCACGACGGACGCGGCCACATCCGGATGCCGCACGCGGAACAGCGCCGCCTCCGCCGCACTGACGAACAGCGACAGATCCGCCCGCGCCGCCACCGCGCCTTCGAACCGCGCCAGCAACCGCCCCTCGCGCGCATGGGCCATCCGCCAGAATGGCCCCGCCGCCGCGGCATAGCCTTCGAACTTCGCCGAATCGACATCGACGAAATCCATCAGGAAACGCGTATCGCCATCAGCCGGCACGAACTGCGCCATCTGCCCCGAAAAGGCATAGACCGCATCGAAGCGGTGCCGCGCGAACAGCCCGTCCGCCGCCGCCCGCATCGCCCGGTCATCGAACATCGCCAGCGACACCGGTCGCCCCGTAGCGAGTGCCGCCAGCGCCGCCTGCGCCCGCCCGCGCCGCCGCACGATCACCGTCGTCGACGCGCAATATGCTGCCAGCCCGTCGCCATGCGCCGCATCCGCATCGTCATCCGCAAAAGTCAGCAGATGCACCCGCCCCAGCCCGGCCAGCGCCTTCAGCACATTGAACGACCGGATCTTGTCCCCCCGGTCGGGTGGAAACGGCACACGGTGACACAGGAACAGGATGTCCCGGCTCACCCCAGCCCCCGCGCGATCCACGGGCCGATCAGGTTCGCCACCGGCAACGGCAACCGCTTCCAAAGCGCGATCTTCGCCTGATATTTCGGATCGAGCGGATTGATCGTCCGCGGCTCGTCGCCATGCACGGCATAAGAGAGCGGGACGCCTGTAAAGCCCCAGTTGCGCTTGAACGCCGCCGCCCCGGTGCCGACCTTGGACCGGCCGAAATCGAACGTCGTGCAGCCCCGCGCGCGCGCATGGCCCATCAGCGCATAATACATCAGATCGTTCGCCCGCAGCGCCCGCGCCTCGGCCGTACCGCCGCCCCAATAGGGCATCACCGTACCGCGATGATACAGGCTGAGCACGCTCGCCACCGGCCGTCCGTCGCTCCGCACCGTCAAGATGTCGGCATCGTCGCCGAACCGTTCGAGCACCGCCGCGAACAGGGCCTTGGGAAACACCGGCGTCCCCAGATTGCGCACGCTGGCGGCATAGACCGCATGATGATCCGCCCGTTCGGCCGCATCGCGCCCGCTGGTCACGGTCATGCCGTTCCCCAGCGCGCGCCGCACCTCCGCCCGCTGCTTGCGCGGGATCGCCAGCAACTCCGCATCGTCGTCGGCCGCGATCGGCCGGGTGAAGCCCAGATAGCTGCCATCGTCCCGGTGCCATGCCGGCGGCAACCAGCCGCCACGCAGTTCCACGGACGGACAGGACAGCGATTCCGCCAGCCGCACCGATGCATCGGCCAGCGCCTGCGCGCTCGCATCGTCATCGGCGAGAATCCCGCCCGACACCGCAAAGCCCGTCGACGCCAGAGCACGCCCGAACAAAGGCGAATGCACCTCGGTCAGCGGCAGGATGCCGGTCACTGCTCCGCCACGCTCCGCGATCAGCAGATGCGGCACCTGCCGACACCCTGCGCATACCGCCAGATTCCAGCGCGAAAGGTGAAAGGGCGTGCCCGCCTCCTGCGCCAGCGCATAGGCATCGGCGCGCGCGACCATCCCGGCGTCGTCCATCGCCGAACGGATCCGGATGGTATCGTCGGTCACGGGTCGCATCGCATTCATGGCAGCGTCGCGGCCTGTTCGGCGGCCACTTCGTCAGTCCGCGCCCATGCGAAGTCGCGCAACAGCCTTTCCAGCTTCGCTTCCATCCCGCCCAGCCGGCTATAATGCCGCAATTTCGATCGCAGCGGCGCATTCGGCACCCGCGGCTGATCCGGGTCGATTTCCCACGGATGGAAATAGAACACCGCCGGCCGCTGCTCATCGCCGTTCGCCCGCGCGATCGCCCAGCGTGAAAAGGCATAGGGCAGCAGCCGGAAGAAGCCGCCGCCGCCAGCCGCCAGCGTCCGCCCGCCGATCCGCGCGGTCGTCACCGGCAATTCCACCAGCGCGCTGTCCGTCAGCGGCCGCCACACGAAGCGCGGGCTTTCCGGCCAGCCATAATGGTCGTGCCGCACCGGCGCGACGCTCGACGAATAGGCATAGCCTTCCTCCGCCAGCACGCGGTGCGCCCAAGGCGTGCGTTGATCGATCGAGAAACTCGGCGCGCGATAGCCGGTCACGCGCGCACCGCCCGCATCCTCGATCGCCGCCCGCGCCTGCGCCAGATCGGCGCGGAACTCGGCGGGGGTGAAGGTGAAGACGCGCTTGTGATCCCACCCATGGCTGGCGATCTCATGGCCCGCCGCCACCACCTTGCGGATCAGCGCGGGGTGCCGCGCCGCGACGACGCCCAGCGTGAAGAATGTCCCCTTCACCCCCGCCCGGTCGAACAGCGCCAGCACCGCATCGCCATTCCGCGCCACCCGGTCCTCGCACGCGCCCCAATCGTCCCGCGCGATGACATGTTCGAACGCCCCGACCTGAAACCAGTCCTCGACATCCACCGACAAAGCGTTGCGCACCGGATCAAGCCGCATTGGGCATGGCATGATCGGCCTGGGCGGACGGCGCATCGCCTTCCACCCAGTCGATCAGCAGGTCGAGCACGCGCTGCAAGGCCGTCTCCGTTTCACCCTGCCGCGCCTCCAGCGTCGCCAGCCGCTGCTCCAGCGCGGCATCGGCGCGCGGCGGCGTCCCCACCGCATCCAGCATCATCTGTTCGTCCAGCAGGATGGGCGCGCGATTGGCGTCGCTGTCCATCTCGGTCGCCACCATGTCCACCAGCGCGGCATCGATCATCGCCCGCTGCTCCACCGCAGCGGCCAGCAGCACGCGACCCGCAATCTGGTTCAGCCTGCGCGGGATCCCTCGCGAATGGCGGTAAAAGGCATCATAGGCCGCGCTGGTGAGATCGGGATTGCCCTTCCACCCCGCCCGCGCCAGCCGGTGGAGCATATAGGGGCCGACCTCCGCCTGCCCCATCGGTTCCAGATGATGCGTCGCGATCACGCGCTGGCGCAACTGCTCCAACCTGTCCGACGAAACCAGTTGCTCGCGAAATTCGGGCTGCCCCACCAGCAGGATCTGCAACAGGGATTGCCCGCCCGATTGGAAATTGGACAGCATCCGCAATTCTTCCAGCGCCGCATGGGCCAGATTCTGCGCCTCGTCGACGATCAGCAGCGTCCGCTTGCCCGTCCGCGCCTGATCGATCAGGAATGTTTCAATCCGCGCCAGCAGCGCCGCCTTGCCCAGCCCCTGCGTCGCGATGCCGAACGCCTGTGCGGTCAGCGCGACCAGCGCGTCACCCTCGACCTGCGTCGTCACCAGATTGACCGCGCTCAGCCGCTGCGGATCGATCGTCGCCATCAGATGCGCGACCAGGGTCGTCTTGCCCGCGCCGATCTCGCCGGTGATGACGATGAAGCCCTCACCCTGCGCCATGCCATAGCCCAGATAGGCCATCGCCTTGCGGTGCGTCGCGCTTTCGAACCAGAAACGTGGATCGGGCGTCAGCTGGAACGGCCGGTCGGTCAGGCCATAATGGTCTTCGTACATCGTCGCGTCTCCTGCCCGGTCTGTAGCCCGGCAACCGTTAACGTCCGCCTAGAACTGCGCAAAACTGCGCAAAACTGCCTAAAACTGGTAGCGTGCACCCAGCAGCAACTGGCCGGACACATCCGTGTCGTCCTCTTCCACGCCCACGGCATAGACTGCCACCGTGGCGTTGCCGCTCAGTCGGTCGGTCAGCCGGCGCGTATAGGTGCCGGATGCGCCGCCCGTCGTCACGCCACCCGCGTCGGGCAGGCCGCTGTCATACCAGCCGAAGAAGATCTGGCTCGACAGGCCGGATCGTTCGTCGATGGCGAAGGCGGCATTGGCCTGCGCCGTCACGCTGCGGTCCGTGACATGCGCCACCGACACGCCGTTCGCGATCAGCACCGACCCCAGATAGCGCCGTTCGTCATAGCCGATCCCAAGCCCCAATGTCGTCCGCCCCGCCCGCGTCGAATAGAGCGCATTGCCCCCGCGCGACCGGAAATTGGATGTGCTGGCGGACTGGAGCGCCGTGCCGAAGCAACTGCCTGTCCCCCGGTCCCCGAACACGCATCCGTCGAACCGGTTGGTCAGCCCGGTGCGCGGCACCGAAAACTGCGTCGGCAGCGCCACCAGACTATTCCCGATCGACCGCCCGAAACTGTCGATCCCGTTATAGATGCCGATCGTGAACCCGCTGCGGCTGTCGATCTGGTGGACGAACGATCCCGTCGCGGCGAACTGCCCATATTTGCGCCCGACCGTGGCGACCAACGTCGTCCGCCGGCTCGGCCGCCACACGACCCCCGCATCATAGAACAGCCCGTTAAAATCATAGGCGATCACGCGCGGCGCGGCCTGGTCCGCCACATACCCCCCGCGCGCATCGATCACCGGCGCACCCGCCGCCGTCCGCCGCACCGCCTGTTGCGACAGCCGGATATCCTCCACCCCGACGCCTGCGGTCAGCGCCAGCGTCGGCGCAACCGGCACCAGCACTTCGCCGCGCGCGAAGGCGTTCTCATAACGCTGCGCCAGCGGCCGGGCCTCCTCGCGGCTGTAACCGGTCGAAAGCGTCCAGCCGAAGGGCAGCGTCCCGGGCTTCATCCCGACGCTCCCCCCCACGTCATGCGTGGTCGACCGATCATAGCGGTTGAGCGCGAACCCGCCGCCGCCCGCGCCGCCGTCACCGGTCCGCACATGCCCGAAGCGATAATGCGCCATGACGTCCAGCCCGCCGACGCGTGTCGACAGGCTCGGGCCGATATAGCCGCCATAGACGGACGCGACATTGTCGCCGCGCCCCAGAAAATCGATGCCGCCGCCGCGCGCGTCGATCCGCGTCCGCGTGGCGATCGCGCCTGCGTCCAGCGTCAGCAGGTCCGGCACCAGTGCGACACTGCCGCGCGCCAGTCCGCTATGCGTATCGCCCGGCACCGCGCCGTCGCCGCCACCCCACCGGATACGCCGTTCATAACGGTAGCTGATCGTCCCCTCTGCGCGCCGCCCCGTCACGCTGGCGTCCACACCCGCCGCCAGCGCGGTGAAGGTCACCATGTCGCGGTCGCCCGCGAGCGGCACGTCCAGCACCTGCTGCGCTTCGAGATAGGGCGCGATGCGCACGCGCTCCGCCCCCGCCGGCCCTGCCGCCAGCCATGCCGCAACGAGGATCGCCCCGGTCTTCCTGCCCCCCAGCATCTCCTACCCGTCCTGTCCATAATAGGATCCGAACCGCCGCCCGCCGCCGCTCAGCGTCGCCGCGTTCAGCAGCAGACGGATGTCGGTGCAGCCGCCGAGCAGCCCCACTGCCTCGCGCACTTCGGTCTCGCCCGTGCAGTCCGCCCGCACCACCAGCATCACGCGCCCGACATGATGCGCCAGTTCTGAGGCGGGCGACGCGGCCAGTGCCGGCGGCGAATCGAACAGCACGATCCGGTTCGCGCGCCGCGCCGCGATGCGGTCCAGCACGATCCGCGTCCGGTCGGACGCCAGCAATTCGGTCGCGTCATTGCCCGTCCGCCCGGCCGGCAGGACGGACAGGTTCGGAATGTCCGTCCGCACGATGCAGCCTTCCACGTCCAGCGCAGGATCGGCGATCGCATCCATCAGCCCCGGCCCGGCCTCCAGCCCCAGCAGGGCGGGAATGGACGGTTTGGCGACGTCCCCATCGACCAGCAGCACCTCGAAATCCTTTTCCGCCGCAATCGACAGCGCCAGATTGACCGCGCAGAAGGTCTTGCCCTCCCCCGGCAGCGCCGATGCGATCAGGATCATGCGGTCGCGGTGCGATGCCCCCGGCCCCGTCGCGGACTGCAGATATTGCCGCTTCACCAGTCGGAATTCTTCCGCCGTCGCGGTCACGCCGCCGTCCAGCATCGCAAAACCGCGCTTGGCCAGCCGCGCCCGGTCCACCACGCCGTGCCGGTTGGGGGGCGACGGTTCGGGGTCGGTGACAGGCGCCTCCGGCACCGCCGCCACGCTGGCGACCGGCGCACGTTTGCGCGCCATCGCCGCAAAGTCATAGACCTCCGCCGCGCGTTCCAGCAGCGACCGCCCCGGCTCGTTCATCGGCGCGTTCCTCATGCCACCAGTCCCCGCTGGATGAATTCGATCGTCAGCAGCAGCAGCAGGCCGGCGAACAGCCCCCCCGCCCCGCCCGCGAACCGGCGCAGCATCATCCGCCGCCGCGCCGACTCCATCGCCGACACGACCTCGGTCACCGCGCCCAGCACCGGCAGGCCCGTCGCCGCCGCCAGCTTCGCGGTGGTCGGGTAGGTGGTCGTCAACTGCCCCTTGGCGAAGGCCGCGCCGATCCCCGCGCCCAGCGCGACGATCAGGATGCCGGCCAGCAGCAGCGGCCGCTTCGGCGTCACCGGCAGCTTCGGTGCGGACGGCGGATCGATGACCTGCACGCGCACCGCGTCGGTCTTCGTGCTGACGTCGGACCGCAACTGCACCTGCTCACGGTCCTGCAACAGCTTGTCATATTGCGCCTTCAGCACGTCATAGCCGCGGTTCAGCCGGTCCTGTTCCGCCGCCACGCCCGGTTCGGACACCTGCTTCGCGGTGAAGCTGGCCATGTCACCCTGCAACTGCGCCCGGCGCGCCGACAAAGCGGCGACCGTCGCCTGCCGTTCCGCCTGCATCGACCGGAGCGACGCATAAGCCGGGTTCGGCATCACGCCCGCCCCGCTATTGCCGCCCGCCACCGGCTCACGCGCGGCATCGGCGCGCAAGCGGGCGATCTGCGCCCGCGCTGCAATCACGTCGGGATGCTGGTCGGTCCAGCCGCGCGCCGCCGCATCGTTCAGCTGCGCCTCCAGCGCCGCGATCCGCCCGCGCGCGCCGCCTACCGAAACCGCACCGCCGCCGCCATAATAAGGCGCCGCGATCATCGCCGGGGTCGATCCCATCTGCCCGCTCATCGCGGTCAGCGCGCTGCGCGCGGCGATCAGGTCGGACTCGATCTGGTTCAGTTCGATCCGCGCTTGTTCGGCCCGCTGCTCGAACGATCCCACGCCGGGCAAAAGCCCCATATATTTCTGCTGGAACGCCACGCGCTGCTGTTCGGCGTCGGACAGTTCCGCCGCCCGCCGCGCCAGTTCCTGGTTCAGGAAGGTCAGCGTCTGGCCCGCTTCCGCCCGCCCGCCATCGGCATTCTCCCGGGCGAAGATCAGCACCAGTTGTTCCACCACCTGCCGCGCCAGCCGCGCATTCGCGGCATCAGACCGGCCACCACCTGAAATGCGCGCGCTGATCTCGAACAGATTGTCCGGCAGCGCCTTCACCATGATCGCCTGCCGCAGCATCCCGATATATCCGGCCATCGCCGCATCGGTGCCTGCACTGTCGTTCAGGTCGGTCGCGAGGACGACTTTTTGCAGATTGCCGACGGACAGGAGCGACGATCGCACCCGGTCCAGATCGCCCTGCTGGTCACCCGCGCTGATTCCCACCGTATCGGTCAGCATCGACTGGTTCTGCACCTGCACCCGCGCGATGCTTTCATAGGCGTTGGGGATCAGCGCGACCGCCAGCCAGCCGAGGATCGCCACGCCCCATGCCACGGCCAGCGCCAGCCAGCGCTGCCGCCACACACCGTGCAGCACGATCTTCGCTTCGTCGTACAGCCCGTTCATCCGCCGTCCCCGCTCCGCTTCCGTTCCGTCCGATCCACGCCGCGGATCAGAACATGCTTTCGGGGATGATGATGACGTCGCCGGGCTGCAGCGCGACATTCGCGCGCGCATCGCCCTGCTTCAGCAACCGGCCGATGCGCAGCCCATATTCGGCCTGTTTCCCGGTCGCGCGGTCGAAGCGGATCAGCCGCGCCTTGTTGCCCGATGCCAGTTCGCTGAGGCCGCCGACCGCGATCATCGCGTCCAGCAAGGTCATGTTCGCGCGGTACGGGATCGACGCGGGCTTGCCCGTCGCCCCCACGATGCGAACCTGCTGGGAAAAGGTGCCCGAGAAATTATCGACGATAACGGAGACCAGCGGCTCCTTGATATAGGTCGCCAATTGTTTCGCGATGTCGTCCGAAAGCTGCGCCGGCGTCCGGCCCACCGCTGGCAGATCGGCGATCAGCGGCGTCGTGATCCGTCCGTCCGGGCGCACCTGCACCTTGCCGCCCAGTTCCGGATTGCGCCACACGAAGATGGTCAGGCTATCCAGCGGGCCGATGACATAGGCTTCGCTCGGTCCCTGCGCCCCGCTGACGAAGGCGGCGGCCGGCAGTTGCGGAACGCCCGCGCCGCCTGCGCACCCTGCCAGGCACATAGCCGATGTCAGGACGGTCATCGTCTTGTGGAACATGGTCGTCGGCACCCCGGAATTTCCGGAAGCGTTGGGATCGCTCCGGTCAGGTTCCGAAATGCCCGTCACAGGTGAAGATAGGGTTAGGAATGCACCTGTTTCGCCCCATTTTTACGATATGTTCACCATCATTCCAAAGGCTTGGCGGAATCTCCGTCCACCAGCCGCTGCAACGGCGCGGGATGCCCCAGAAAGGCCATCGGGCTGGCGGTCGCGCCATAAGCCCCCGCCATGAACAGCGCGACGACATCGCCGACATCGGCATGGGGCAACGCCACCCGGTCCGCCAGCCGGTCGAGCGGGGTGCAGAGGCAACCCACGATGCTCGCCGTCTCCACCGCCGCCGCGCCGAACTGCGTCGCCACCGCCACCGGATAGTTGCGCCGCACCACCGTCCCGAAATTGCCCGACGCAGCCAATTGATGGTGCAGCCCGCCATCGGTGACGAGGAAAGTCTCGCCATGGCTGACCTTGCGATCGACGATCCGCGTCAGATACACGCCCGCCTCCCCCACCAGCCAGCGCCCCAGTTCGATCGCGAAGCGCGTGTCGGCCAGCCCATCGTCCCGCGCCGCCAGTGCCCCCGCCAGCGCATCGCCCACCACGGTCACGTCCAGCGGCGTCTCGCCCGGAAAGTAAGGGATGCCGAACCCGCCACCCAGATTGACCAAAGGCGGCACCGCGCCGCTCTCCCGCGTCACCCGCGCCGCCAGCCCTAGCGCGGACGCCTGCGCATCGGCGATTGCCAGCGGATCCAGCGCCTGCGATCCGGCGAAGATATGCAGCCCGCGATAGTCCGCGCCCGCCGCCACGATCCCGCGCACCAGAGCGGCAGCACGGTCTGCATCCACGCCGAACGGCTTGGCGCCGCCGCCCATCTTCATGCCCGATCCGCGCAGGTCGAAATCCGGGTTCACCCGCACCGCCAGTCGCGGCGTCAAACCGACATCTGCGGCGATCGCCAGCGCCCGCGCCGCCTCGCCCTCCGATTCCAGATTGAGCGTCGCACCCGCCAGGATCGCCGCCCGCAACTCCCGGTCGCGCTTGCCCGGCCCCGCAAAGCTCACATGATCCGCCGACGCCCCGCATTCCAGCGCCACCGCCAGTTCGCCCGCCGACGCCACGTCGATCCCGTCGACCATCCCGATCATCGCCGTCAGCAAGGGCGGCCACGGATTGGCCTTCATCGCATAATGGAGCGAAACCCCGGCGGGCATCGCCGCACGGAATGAGGCGACCTGCGCGCGCACCCGCGCCAGATCATAGACGAACAGCGGCGTATCCCCCGCAGCGTCGATATGGCGTTCCACATCCGCGCCCGCGATCAGCAACTTGCCGTCCCGACCTTCATAGCCCGCAGGGATCGTCCCGGTCGGTTTCATGCGGCATGCTCCTTCTTCAGCGCGGCACGGTCCAGCTTGCCATTCGCATTGCGCGGCAGATCGTCGAGCCACAAGATGCGCGCCGGCACCATGAAATTGGGCAGGTCGCGCTTCATCGCCGCCAGCAACGCGGCGCCATCGCCATCTCCGCGCGCGATCAGCAGGACGGACTGCCCCAGCCGTTCATCGGCCACGCCCAGCGCCACCGCTTCCGCAGCACCCGCCGCCACTGCCGCTTCCTCCACCTCGGTCGGGCTGATGCGGTTGCCGGCGGATTTGATCATCTCGTCATCCCGCCCCACGAAACGCAACAGTCCGGCCGCGTCGCGCATCACCGTGTCGCCCGACCATACTGCCGTCCCGCCCAGCACCGATCCCGCCGGTGCCGGCCGAAACCGTTCCGCCGTCCGCGCCGCGTCCTGCCAATAACCCTGCGCCACCAGCGGCCCGGCATGGACCAGTTCGCCCGCCTCGCCATCGTCAGCGATGCGCCCGTCCGGGGCGACCACCAGCACCTCGGCAAACGGGATCGCCGTCCCGATCGATTCGGGATGCTCGTCGATCAGCGGAGGGTCCAGATAGGTCGAGCGAAACGCCTCGGTCAGCCCGTACATCGAAAACAACCGCGCCGTAGGAAACAGCGCACGCAACCGCCGCACCAGCGGCACCGACAGCCGCCCCCCCGTATTGGTGATCCGCCGCAAGGTCGGCGCGCCGTCCGCCGGCCACTTCGCCTCCGCCAGTTGCACCCACAAAGGCGGCACCCCGGCCAGCGTGGTGATCCCGTGCCGCGCAACGGCCTTCACCGCATCGCCCGCCGTCAGATAATCGAGCGGGTGGACACATGCGCCCGCCGCCCATGCCCCCAGCAACTGGTTCTGCCCATAATCGAAACTCAGCGGCAGAAGGGCCAGCACGCGGTCGTCCGCCGCCAGCCCCAGATAATGCGCGACCGACACCGCCCCCAACCACAAATTGGCATGGCTCAGCATCACGCCCTTCGGACGCCCGGTCGATCCCGACGTATAGAGAATCTGCGCCAGCACATGCGGGTCCGCGTCGCGGGTCGATGCCGCCATCGGTGTCCGGTCCATCGGCACCGCCTCCTCGGCGATCATCGTCGCGCCGGCCGCATCGCCCGGTTCCAGCGTCGCCAACCGCGCCGCCTGGCTGATACACAGCACAGCCCCGCTGTCCGACAGGATATGCGCCACCTGCGCCCGCTTCAGCAGCGGGTTGACCGGCACATGCACCAGCCCCGCCCGCGCGCAGGCCAGCGGCAACAGGCACGCCATCCGCGTCTTCGGCAACCAGCAGGCAATCCGGTCGCCCGCCACCGCATGGTCCAGCAACGCCGTCGCCAACGCCCCGACTGCCCGGTCGAACGCCGCATAATCCAGCGTGCCCGCACGGTCGACGATCGCGGGATCGCCGGGCCGCCCGCGCAGCGCCAGTCGGTCGATCCGTTGCGGCACCGGATCGGGTCCATTAACCGGAATGTGCACGCTTCCTCCATATGGGCAGAAATGCCGGGCGCGATCAGCGCCGTCGCCAAAGGGAATAGCGCGATGCGCGTTAATGTTCATCTCTATCGCTCGCTGGACGACGTCGCCGCCGATGCCGGCCCCGCGCTGGACCGTGCCGCCCAACCCAGCCTCTTCGACCGGCTCGACTGGTTCCGCCTGGTCGCGACGCATCTGCCGGACATCTGCCCCGTCATCGTCCGCGCGGAGTCCGGCGGCGCGAAAGCATGGCTGTTCCTCACCGACCGCGGACATGGCCGGGCGGAAGCGCTCGCCTGCTGGTACACGCTAGGCTTCGCTCCGGTCTTTGCGGGCGATGGCCAGAACGACATCCTTCTCGCCGCCTGTGCGCGCGCGGCAAAGCGCCATTTCCATCATGTCATGCTGACCCCGCTCGCCGATGCGGATCGCGCGGTCCTCGAACGCGCCTTTACGGCGACCGGATGGGGCACCATCGCAACGCCGGTCAGCATCAACCGGCAGGTCGCGGTCGGCGACGGGTTCGCCGCCTTCTGGGCCGCCCGCCCCGGCCGGCTGCGCAGCACGGCGCAACGCAAGGCGAAGGCAGCGGGCCTCCGCATCGAAGTCAGCGATGGTTACGACCCCGCCGCCTGGGCCGCTTATGAAAGCGTCTATGCCGAAAGCTGGAAAGGCGAGGAGGGATCGCCCACCTTCCAGCAGGCGCTCGCCATGCAGGAAGGGGCCGCGGGCACGCTCCGGCTCGGCATCGCCTATCTGGCGGACCAACCGGTCGCCGCGCAATATTGGCTGGTGGAGGGCGGCCGCGCCACAATCCACAAGCTGGCCTATGCCGAATCGGCGCGCGCCTTGTCGCCCGGCACCGTGCTGACCGCCGCCATGTTCCGCCATGTCATCGATCGCGATCGCCCCGCCATCGTCGATTTCGGCACCGGCGACGATCCGTACAAGGCCGACTGGATGGACCAGCGCCACACGCTCTGGCGGATCGATCTGCACCGCCTGTCGCACCCCGCCGGTCTCTATGGCTATGCCCGCGCGCGCGCGGCGGCGCTTGTCCGCGCGCGCCGGGCGGCGTAGGGCGTCCGCCCCAGTGGGAGACGGAATTTGAACCAGGACGCCGCCATCATCGAAACGACGCTGCGCTCGGTGCTGACCGACGTGCTGGGCATCGCCCCCGAACGCGTCGCCACCTTCGATGAAACCACCTTGCTGTTCGGTGCGCTGCCCGAGCTCGATTCGATGGCCGTCGCCGGCCTGCTGACCGAAATCGAGGACCGGCTCGGCATCGTGATCGAGGATGAGGAAGTCGATGGCGAAATGATGGAAACGTTCGGCAGCCTGCTCCACTTCGTGCGGAACAAGGCGCTGTCTTGAACGATGCGGTTGCCCAGACCGCCCGGCTGACGATCGCCGGGCGGGAAGAATATCTGCGGATCTGCGGCGCGGGCGACGGCGTCGCGATCCTGCTCGTGCCGCCTTTGTTCGGGGAAATGAACCGCTGCCGCCGCCTGCTGGCGGACGTGATGATCGCTCTGGCGGGCCGCGGCCATGGCTGCGCGCTGCCCGATCTGCCCGGCACGGGCGAAAGCCTGACGGCCATCGAGAATGTCGCGCTGGACGACTGGCGCGCGATGATCGCCGAGTCCGCACGGCTGCTGCACGACGCGACCGGCCGCGCGCCCCTGCTGGCCTCGTTCCGCGGCGGCGCGGTGCTGGATGACGCCGCCGACGCCGCCGCCCGCTGGCGCATGACGCCGGTCGAAGGCGTCACCACCCTGCGCGAACTGGCCCGTGCGCAACGGATGACCGGCACATCGACCGCTGCGTCGACCGGCGCGGTCTTCGCCGGCACGCCGCTCGCCGCCACGCTCGCCGGGCCGCTCGCCACGGCGGTGCCGGTCGGTCCCGCTGTTGTCGTCCGGCTGGAGGACGACCCCAAGGCCGCCGATGCCCGCATCGCCGGCGCTCCGCTCTGGCGTCGCGCCGAACCGGGCCGCGACCAGGCCATGGCCGCTCGCATTGCCGAAGACATCGACCGGATCGCGACATCATGCGCCAGTTCCTGACCTTTCCCTGCGCCGGGGTCGATCTGGCCGCCACGCTGGACGAAGCCGCCGGCGCCACCGGCCTGCTGATCGTCGGCGGCGGCACCGAGATCCGCTCCGGCGCGCATGGCGGCATGGCGCAACTGGCGGCGACGGTCGCGGCCGCCGGCTGGCCGGTGCTGCGTTATGACCGGCGCGGTGTAGGCGACAGCGGTGGCGAAGATCCCGGTTTCGCCGACAGCGCGGCCGACATCGCCGCCGCTGCCGGCGCGCTCCGCCGCCGCCTGCCCCCGGGCGGCAAGGTCATCGGCTTCGGCCTGTGCGACGGCGCGACCGCGCTGGCGCTGCATCATCAAGAGGCCGGGCTGGATGCGTTGCTGCTCGCCAACCCCTGGGTGGTCGAACCGGTCGGCGACCTGCCACCGCCCGCCGCCGTCCGCGCCCATTATGCCGCGCGGCTGACCGACTGGAATTTCTGGAAACGCCTGCTCACCGGCGGCGTTGATTTCCGCAAGGCCGCGCGCGGCGTCGCCAGCCTCGGCGCGACGGCGGACGACAGCCTGTCCACCCGCGTCGCCGCGTCGCTGATCGCCGGAGATCGCCCGCTCGCCATCCTCCTCGCCAGCGGCGACGGCACCGCCATCGCCTTCGACACCGCCTGGCGCGACACGGCCTTCGCACCGCTGCACGAACGCACCGAAATCGTCCGCCTCGACACGCCCTCGCACACATTCGCCGCTGCCGACGCCCCGATGCTCGCCGCCTTCGTCATGGCCGGGCTGGAACGCTTCGGCAGCTAAGGCCGACCACCTTCGCCGTTCCCGCGCGCAGGCGGGGCTTTGGTGAAACCGTTCCGCCAAGGCCCCGGCTTGCGTCGGGGGACAACTAGACCGTGATGACCCCAAGCTGACCCGTCCATCCCGAGCGCAGTCGAGGGACCGGCCGAGCGAAGCCGAGGACGCCAGCCTTCGCGCTTCTCGACTTCGCTCGAAGGGATCCCTCGACTTCGCTCGGGATGG